>FQKF010048577.1_pt1 | contig 15067 bp, 14 predicted proteins | sample 1504521 | NCBI WGS metagenome assembly FQKF01 (sample SAMEA4475357, study PRJEB15587) | soil metagenome | biome: Soil; feature: Field | place: India | collected 2015-03-11 | depth 0 m
CCGGGATAAATTTCCCGGGGATTTAAAAAAATTTTTTATCTTATTTGATCTCTCTTATTTTCTCTAAAAATTCATTAATACCGAAAGGTTTTGATAGCACCTTTAAACCCTGCTTTATCAATTCATTAACCTGCTCAATGTTGTCCGCATATCCTGTCATGAATAGAAATTTCATATCAGGTTTAAGTTGCTTTAACTTCCTGTAAAGTTCGAGTCCATTCATTTTAGGCATTATTATATCTGACAGGCAGATATCAAATTTATTCTTATACTCCTCAAAATGTTCAATAAATTCTATGGCACTTGAAAAAGAATATACCTCAAAACCATACTTTTTAAGTAATTCTTCTGTTGCCACTCTAACCTCATCATTGTCCTCTATAAGAATAATCCTCTTAGTATCTATATCTTTTTCATCACTTTTTAAATCAACCTTTTGAATTTTTCTTTCTGCAAGGGGGAGATAAATCTTGAAAGTTGTTCCTATGCCTACTTCGCTGTAAACATTTATAAAGCCTTTGTGTTGTTCCACTATGCTATATACTATTGAGAGTCCAAGACCTGAACCTTGTTCTTTAGTTGTAAAAAAGGGATCAAAAATTTTATCTATAATTTCCTTGGGGATACCCCTGCCTGTATCGGAAAAGCTAATACAAAGATAATCACCTTCACTAACTTTAGGGTACAGATTAGCTATTTCTGCTTCTATAATTTTTCTTTCAATGGCAATCCCTATATTTCCTCCTTCAGGCATAGCATCAACTGCGTTCACTAAAAGATTCAGCAAAAGTTGTGTAAATTGAGTTCTATCAATATTTACATAGAGAGGTTCCGAGGATAATTGAACATTAAGCTTTATATCCTCTCTAATGGTAGGCTTAAGAAGTTTTATCTCTTCTTTAATAATTTCATTTATATCGTAAATCTTGAGGTCAAAAACCTGTCTTTTAGAAAAGGCAAGAAGTTTCTTAATAAAATCCTTCATTTTGTCAACTGCGCTTGCTATTCCCTCAGTGTATTTCTTTACTTGCTCATTATCCTTAGTATAAAGTTGAATTAACTGATTATTACTTGAAATAACTGTGAGCATATTATTCAAATCGTGGGCAATACTTCCTGCAAGTCTGCCGATACTCTCCATTTTCTGTGCCTGAAAAAGCTGTTCCTGCATCCTTAATTTCTCAGTAACATCTTTTGCAAAGGAGATTAAAAAAGCAGGGTTACCTTTTTCATCTCTTACCAAAGAAGAGGATAAAAGAACATAAAATAGGCTCCCGTCCCCACGCTTAGCTTTGATTTCATAGATTTCCACATATCCTTTTTTTAGTAACTCTTCTAAAAATCTGGAATGTTCTTCAGGATCATAATATAATTCTCTAACATTTTTAATTTGTGATTTATCCCCATAACCAAACATTTTCAAACCAAATGGATTTATATCTAAAAGTTCACCTTCTAAGGTAGAAATTAAAATTGCATCCCTTGATGTTTCAAAAAGCTTTGATAATTTTTCCTCTCTTTCTAAGATTTCTATTCCCATTTTAGAAATGTTTTTTGCAAGGCTGTTAAATTCATGAAAATTAGTCTCTTGAGGAGTCATATGGTTACGATTCTTAATATTCTCTATTAGTCTGAAAATCTCTAAAAAGGGTTTTTGTATAAAACCTGATACTACAAAACTCACAACAAGCGCTAATATGGTTAATAATATAAAAAGAAAAAAAATTTGTTTTTTAAAAATATCATATCCTGCAAAAGCACTCTTGTAATCATTACCCATAAAAATATATTTGTCAAAAATGGGAAGGTATTGTGTCTGCAATAGATACTTTTCTCCCTGTATAATAAACTCCTTAGGTTCCTTTGTCTCGCCGATTTGATAGAGATTAGAGACAAGCATCTTAATATTTGCTCCTTCATTTACAAAACTCTCATCATAGTGGGCTATTATCTTACCATTTTCATCAACAATGAATGAATAGTATCCTTTTTTATGTAATTCCTTCAGGTAACTGTTGAAATCTGGAATATCAACGAGTATGACTATATGTTTATCTAAGTACTTTGTTCCTTGAGCATAGTAAGATTTTTTATCAAACAGAAAAACATAGGGACCTGAAAAAGTAGCTTCCTTTATGTTATTAAACATAGGAGTATTCCCCAAATAGATATTTATAGCGTCTTTTCTGAAGGGATAGAATTCCTTTATAAAACCAATCTTATCAGAAAGGATTATATATTTAATATAAGGATGTAGTTCAAGGAGCTTCTGTATATTTTTCTTTCTTTCTTCAAAGTTTTTTTCTTTAATCATTATATCTTTTATAGCATTCAGAAAGTTTTCATTATGTTTTACTGTTTGTTCTAAATATTGCTGAAAATTTCTAATTATTGTATCATACTCGTTTTGTTTAAATTTTGTTGTAAATATTTTTGAAAAAATATAAATGTAGGTATTAGTAGATAAAAGCAAAAAAATTCCAAAAAATAAGAGTAAAATAAAAATAAAGGTTTTAAAATTAAAAATTACCTTCATCTTTCTATCTTCTCAAACATGCCATTATTAATTACTACTACGAAAGGCTTTAGTTCTGAATCTCCATATTTGTTAATTTTGATCTCGCCCATAGGAAGTTTAAACTGGGAATTCAAAATCTTTTCTCTAATTGAATTAAGCTCTTCACCTTTTAAAATTGCCTCTTTTATAATCATCACTGTATTATAGCCATTTATTACTGAAGAATCGGGTGGATAGCCAAATTTTTGCATGAATTTTTCTCTAAATTTCATATAATTTTCATTCGTTGGTGATTCATCATAGTAGCCAACACTTAAAACCCCCTCTGCTAAATAACCTGTGAAGGAGATAAAACCGGAAAATCTCGCCCATGGCGCTATAACTAACTTAATATGGGGATTAATTATTCGGATTTTTTGCTTTATTATTGAGGCGTTGAATATGTCAGTTACCATTAATATTAAGTCTGGCTTATACATTAACGCTTCCTTTACCAAAACATTAAAATCTGAAATTTTCTCTTTAATAGTAAACATGTGTATGGAGGAGTTTTTATCGATTTGTGTAATAAAACTATTTGCAAAATCAGCTGTATATACAGGGTTTCTCTCATCTACCATGATTAAAATTCTATTAGGCTTGATTTTATTTTTAATATATGAACCAAGAGCTTCACCAAAATCCTTATTGCTGGGCTCAAGTCTTATAAGATAATCATCCCTATTTGAGAATTCATTACCTGAAACTGTTGGTGATAGGGCAAGAAGTTTTTTTTCATCAATTAGTGGTAATAAAGCTCTTGCTATTGTGCTCGTTTCAGGACCGATAACTGCAATAACACCTTCATTCAAAAATTCCAGATAATTCATCTTGGCTATTTCAGAGTTTCCTCTATTGTCCTTTATAATTAATTCTAATTTCCTTCTATTAATTCCCCCACTTTTATTTATCTCTTCCACAGCTAAAAAAGCGCCGTCTCTTATCTCCCTACCAAGATAAGGAGAACTTCCAGTAAACGATACCATAAGCCCAATTTTTATAGGTAGAAGGGGGGGCGGATAGAAAATCCATAGAAAGGTTGAAAAAGTTAAGAGTAAGCCTAATGTTATGTAAAAAGACCTACCCATCTTACTTAATTGTATTATATCAAAAAATCAAGAGAATTTAAAGCCTTAGGAATTACCTTTATAATTTCCCCTATCTGAGTTGATGGGTCAGGATTAAGGATTTGGCCAGCAATTCTATTTATCTTAGATGCTAAAGAACATGCCTTTTCTATTGTAAAGCCTGACTCAATAAGTGCTGAAACAATTCCCGTAATAGTGTCTCCTGTTCCTCCAACAGGTTCAAGAGCTTCTATAAGAGGTTCTGATATTGTTTCAATAATCTCACCTTCTTTTACCACATAGTCGGATCTGCCCTTTATGAGAAGATATTTTGAAGCATTACCATATTTATAAGCTCTTTGAATGAGCTCTTCCACCTTGTTCTCCTCTTGAAGAAGAAATCCCCTTGTATAGAAAGGATGAGGAGCTTCCTCATCAGCAAGAAACGCAAGTTCACCTGGGTCTGGAGTAAAAAGGTCAAAAGAAGTAGAGTTTCCGCTCATCTTTGCAGCATACATAAATCCTGCATCAGCAATTAGAAAAGGACGAATAGGCATTTCATCGATAGAAAAAAGAATCTTGTTACACCAGTCTGCATCGGGAAGTAGATAGTGAAATGTCAAAGTTGTAAAAGCTCTATTTTTCAGGTCTCTTACTAAAAATTCATAAAGCCTCAAACTACCATGCCCTCTACCAGTGTCTCCTGAAAGATATACAAATGTAGGGGCTTTTCCAAATAACTCAAGTATCTTGATAGCTGAGGCAATTAGAGCAGGAGTTCCTCTTTGGATTGGAATTCTCCTATCTTTCAGGACAAGACTCTCTCCCTCTAAGCTTACTTCACCTGCATAAAGCTGAAATTCTTCATCAGGAACTGTGCCTATTATGGCAAGCATAGTTCCTTTATTTTATCATAAGCTAACTGAAGGGCATAACCGCATAAAGTATGGCCAATTAGTCTTGGTTCAATAGCTTCATTAAGCCTTTTTCCAACCAGCATTGCAGCCAGGTAGGGAACATCAGGACAACCACCACCTGATACATTTACAATTGTTAGGGATGATTTATGGACAGTTATCTTCATATTAGCAGCCCTAACCATTAGATATCTTCCGAAATCCTTTATATGAAAAAGGTCTACAGGTTTTAGATTTCCATCATCTGAAGGTAACCAATCAAGAGGGGGTATCCCATAAGAATTTAGAATTTCCAGAATCCCCATAGCATTTACTATGGGGATTTCTACGGCAAGGTCACATCCCTTTCGCACATGAGCCGGAGGGCCCACTACCCTTACGCTGTAACCATTTTCTTTAAGAATATTCTCGGCTCTTATTACCTCAGAGGTATTCTCAAAGAGTAAAATGGCTCTATCATTCGGAAATACAATATCTTGACCAATCTCATCTCTTCTTTTAAAAAGCTTCCTTAATATTTTCATTTCAATCCCTTTTTATCCTTATCCTGTATCCAGAGCCTTCTTCAATAATATTTTCAATTTGCCAACCCATTGAAGAGGCTGCCCTTGAGACATTCTCTTTTGATGTATCCGTATCAACAAGAATCTCTATTTCCCCCTTACCAAGTCTTTTAATTGCCTCAAGAGCTAAAAGAACAGGTTCAGGGCAAGAAAGTCCTCTTGCATCAACAATCTCTGCCATTTTTTACCTCCTTCTCATTGTTATTCCTATAATTAGGCATACGATTAGACCAATGACTGTTGCAACAGCTCCGTTGGGACCTATTCCCGATGGAGAACTGGCAAGCCCGAAATTATGCGCTATGGCTGCACCGACAATCATTCCTGTAGCAAAAACTGCTGCATCTCCATCACCTTCCCCAGACATGAAAAGTTGTCTGCCAGGACAGCCACCTGCGAGCGTGAAGGCAAGTCCAGCAAGAGTCATTCCAAGAAAGTTCCAAAGTTGCATTGTATGGGCAATTGGTTGTTTTTCAAAACCAAGATTGAACTGTCCAAGAATTAAATTCGTAATAAATGCAGCAACAAATAAAGCCGCTATACCCCAAAACAGATGCCCCTGTCTGAAAAGTATGAGGTCTCTGAAAGCACCCATTGTGCAAAATCTACTTCTCTGGGCAATAACTCCAATCAGTAATCCCACGGCAAGAGATATTAACAAGGGGGCATGTTGCGCTCCCGGTCCCTTCAAACTATAGAAAAGAAACATACCCCGTGCCTCTCCCTCTGGCTGAGGGTCAATAAGAAGAAGTATAAGTAATCCAAGCATTAAAAGAGGAAAACCAAGACCCCCTGCCTTTGAAGTTGAAATCTGCGTTCTTCCAAGAGAGTATCCTGCCTTCAGAAATCTTGTTCCTATCCAAATACCAAAGATAAGCCCAAGAAGACCAAAAATAGCGTTTCCGTCACCACCGGCAAGCCTCAGCAGTGTTCTCCAAGGACAACCTAAAAACACCAGAGCACCTATCATGGCAAAAACCCCAAGAATAAATCTTATAAAAGGCGCAGAACCACCTCTTGGACGGAACTCCTTAAAGGTAAGGGCAGAAATAAAAGCACCAAGAACAAAACCGAGAATTTCAGGTCTCATATACTGAACAACAGCAGCTCTATGTAATCCCAATGCTCCAGCAATGTCTCTTTCCATACAGGCAACGCATATGCCCATATTAGGGGGATTGCCAAGCTTTTGCAGTATTGGTGCAAGAATTCCTATAAGTAATCCTACAAAAATAATTCCACCTTTCGTTCCAAAAAAGTTCTTAAATCCTTTCATGCCCTCCTCCAGTAAAATTTTTAATAAAATTATATATAATTTTTATCTTTAAGTAAAATTTATTTTTCCTATGCATTTAGTTTTCAAAATAGAATTCTCCGATATTTCAGAGGAAAATAAACGGTTTTTTAAGTTATAATATTTTTTACCATCTATGGACAGAGTGATAAGAAAAGGGAATAAGCTAAAGGGTGAAACAATTCCTCCTCCTGATAAATCTATATCTCATAGGGCTATTATGTTTGCATCTTTAGCAAAGGGAAATTCAAAAATAAAAAATTTTCTATGGGCTAAAGACCCCATTAGCTCTTTGAATGCTATGAAATCTTTAGGAGTAGATATTGAAGTTGCAGGGACGGATGAAATAGTTGTTTATGGAAAGGGTTTACATTCCCTAAAAGAGCCTGATGACATAATAGACTGTGGTAATTCAGGAACTACTATAAGGCTTTTAAGCGGAATCCTTGCAGGCCAACCTTTTTTAAGCATTCTTACTGGCGATGAATCATTAAGGCAGAGACCTATGAAAAGAATAATTAAACCCCTTTCAATAATGGGTGCAGATATTTTAGGAAGAAAAGAAAACTCTCTTCCCCCCCTTGTGATAAAGGGTGGTTCACTTAAAGGAATTAATTACGAAATGCCAATTGCCAGCGCTCAGGTAAAAAGTTGTATCTTACTTGCAGGACTTTATGCAGAAGGAGAAACTAAATTAGTAGAACCCCACAGAAGCAGGGATCATACAGAAAAAATGTTAAAAAGCATGGGTGCAGATATAGATATTAATGGAAATATTGTTAAAATAACTACTCAAAGAAAAGAATTAAATCCCTTTGAAATAACTGTTCCTGGAGATTTTTCCTCTGCTGCCTTTTTTATAGCAGGAGCAACCCTGCTCAAAGACTCAGAAGTTATTATAAGAAATGTTTGTCTGAATGAAACAAGAACAGGATTTTTGGATGTTTTAAACAGAATGGGTGGGAATATAGAAATATTAGACCAAAGAACTCAAGCAGGTGAGCCTGTTGGAGATTTAAGAGTTACAAGTTCACAGGGACTACGAAGCGTCATTGTTGAAGGGGATATTATCCCAAGATTAATAGATGAGTTTCCCATATTATGTATTTTAGCCACTCAGGCAGAGGGTAAAACTGTCATAAAGGATGCTAAAGACCTTAGAGCTAAGGAGTCTGATAGAATTAGAGCAATGACAAGAGAATTAAAAAAATTGCGAATATCTATAGAGGAATTTGAAGATGGAGTGGAAATACATGGTCCTTGTAAAATTAAAGCTAATGAAGTTTATTCCTATAAAGACCATAGAATCGCCATGTCTTTAAGCATAGCTGGACTTCTTGCTGAGGGTGAAACAAAAATAATAGATGCCGATTGCGTCGATATATCCTTCCCTGAATTTTATAGTATTCTGGAGAATCTACAAAATTGAAAAAAGTCATAGCGATTGATGGTCCTTCAGGTGCTGGCAAAAGCACTATTTCAAAGGCAGTTGCAAAAGAATTAAGATTTTATTATCTTGATACAGGTTCACTCTATAGAACAGTAGCATATTATTTTTTAAAAAAATTTAGTTCGATAAGAGATTTTTCTTCTATCAATGAAGAAGAACTAAAACAAGAACTTCTCCATATCAATATGAAGTATGAAAATGGTAGAGTTTACCTTTTCTCTGAGGATGTCTCTGAGCTAATCAGAGATCCAAAGGTCGGAGCAATTACTTCTCAAATTTCAGCAAGAAGGAGCGTAAGAGAGTTTTTGTTACCAATTCAAAGAGAATTTGCAGAAAAATACAATACTGTTGCTGAAGGTAGAGATATGACCACTGTGGTTTTCCCTGATGCATGGAAAAAATTTTATCTTGATGCCTCACCTGAGGTAAGAGCCAAAAGAAGATATGAACAATTGTTAAGTTTAGGGGAAAAAATCACCCTTCAAGATGCTATAAGAGATGTAATAGAAAGAGATGAAAGAGACTCCACAAGAAATGAAGCGCCTTTAGTCCGAGCACCTGATGCTTTTTATATTGATACTTCAAGGCTTTCCATTATAGATGTAATAACTACAATTTTAAAAAAAGTTGCAGAGGATGCCTAATATCTTGTATTATCAAAAACAGTATGCTGAGAGAAATTGTTCTTGTAGAAGGTGCAGGTTTTTGTTTTGGTGTAAAAAGGGCAATAGATATAGCCTTTGATGTGGCAAAGATACATAAAAAAGGAGTTTTTACTTTAGGTCCGATTATACACAATCCTCAGGTAGTAGAAAAATTAAAAAAACTTGGTGTTAAGCCCTTAGATGATATATCTGAGCAAAGGGATATAAAAACTCTAATAATAAGAGCTCACGGTATTCCAAAGAGTAGGTTTGAGGAACTAAAAAACCTTGGTTATGAAATAATTGATGCCACCTGCCCCTTTGTAAAAAAAGCCCAGAGCATTGCTGAAAAGTTGGCCTCTGAAGGTTATCAGGTGCTAATAATAGGAGACAAAGAGCATCCAGAAGTTAAAGGAATTTTTAGCTATGCTGGGGAAAAAGCAGTAGTTGTCTCAAATTCTGAGGAGATTCCTCACTTAAACAGGAAAATAGGTATTATTCAGCAAACAACTCAACCCCTTTCGAAGGTTAAGGAAATTCTTAATGGGATAATTAATTCTCTCAGCGAATTTGAAGAGATAAGGATTTTCAATACACTCTGTAATTTTACTGCAAAACGCCTTGAATCTACAGAGAAAGTAGCAAAATATGTCGATCTCATGATTGTAATAGGTGGGAAAAACAGTGCCAATACCACTCAACTTGCAAACCTATGTAAAAAAATTGGAGTAAAAACTTATCATATAGAAGATGTAAAAGAGATAGAAAGTAAATGGTTTAAAGATATAAAAAAAATAGGCATTACAGCAGGTGCTTCAACACCCCAGTGGATAATTGATGAAATTATTGATAAAATAAAATGTTTATAAATTAAGGAGGAACAGGACCATGCAGAATCAGCTAAGTGAAAAACAAGAACTCGAAAGCCTCTATGAGAGCTCTCTATCTCATGTGGAAAGGGGAGAGATTGTAAAGGGCAAAGTAATAGGTTTAAGAAACGATGGCATTATTGTCGATGTAGGTTATAAGTTTGAAGGAATTATTCCTCTCAATGATTTTTCTCGTGAAGAAGTGGAATCCATCAAAGAAGGCGATGAAATTGAAGTCTTTATTGAAAAGATAGATGATGCCCAGGGCGCCATATATCTTTCGAGAGATAGAGCTGTAAAAATTAAAGCTTGGGAAACTCTTATAGATGCTTACGAGAAAAAAACACCAATAGAAGTAACGGTAACAGGCAAAACAAAGGGCGGTATTCTAGCCTCATACAAAGGTATAAAAGGTTTTATTCCCGCATCTTTGATGGAGATTAAAAAACCTAAAAATCTTGATGAATACATAGGTAAAATATTTAAAGTTAAGATTGAAAAAATAGAGCCGCCTAAAAACTTATATGGCTCATGGAAAAATCTTAAAACAACTCTTGTTTTTTCAAGGAAGGATTATCTTGAGGAAGAACGGGAAAAAATCAAGAAAGAACTTTCAGAGAAAATAAAAGAAGGTGCAAGAATAAAAGGAATTGTTAAAAACATAACTAATTACGGAGTTTTTGTTGACCTTGGAGGTATAGATGGGTTTCTACATATATCAGATATTTCATGGGGTAAGGTAAAACACCCTTCCCAGTTCTTTGAAATTGGCAAGGAATATGAATTTGTCATCCTTAAATCGGATATGGAAAGTGAGAGAATTACACTGGGATATAAACAGAAAAAAAGCGATCCCTGGGACAATATTGACAAAAAATATCAACCTGGCATGAAAGTAAGGGGTAAAGTAACTCGCATTGAAGATTTTGGTATCTTCTTAGAACTTGAAGAAGGAGTTGAAGGACTTGTCCATCTGAGTGAACTCGATTGGGTTACTCCTAAGAATCCCTCTTACTATGCAGAAATTGATGATTGGTTAAATTTAAAGATAATTGATATTGATAAAGATAATAAAAAAATCTCCTTAAGTTTAAAACAACTAAAGCCAAAACCATGGGAAGTGGTAGCAAAAAGATATAAAGTAGGTGACAGAGTTGTAGGAAAAGTTAAAACTATTACTGACTTTGGCGTCTTTGTTAGATTACCTGAAGGAGTTGATGGTCTTGTTCATATCTCAGATATTTCATGGACAAAACATGTAGACCATCCTTCTCAATTCTTTAAAAAAGGTCAGAAAGTAGAAGCAGTGATTTTAAATCTTGAGCCGGAAAAAGAGAAACTCTCATTGGGGATAAAACAACTTACTGAAGACCCTTGGCTTAGAGAAATTCCTGAAAAATTCAAAGTAGGTGAAGTATATAATGCAAAGGTCATTAAGAAAACTGAACACGGAATATTTGTTGATTTAGAAGGCATTGTTGAGGGACTTGTATATAATTCTGAAATAGATAAAGACAAACCCATTAAAGAAGGTGATGAGATAAAAGTGCTTGTCATTAAAGTAGACCCTGAGAAAAGAAAAATAGGTTTAAGCATGAAAAAAGCTGAGGAAGAATGAAAAGTAAAAAATTAAAAATTTTTCTTATTATCTTAGGCTCCTTTTTATTCATAAGCTTTCTTGCAACGCTTATGGAAAGTGGACTTTCTTCGGGTAAGATAGCTGTTGTTAGCGTAAAAGGAGTTATCATTGACTCATCATCTACTATTGAGGAACTTAAACAGTATAGGAAAAATTCTGCTATCAAAGCAATTATTTTAAGAGTTGACAGCCCAGGTGGAGCAGTTGTTCCATCTCAGGAGATATACGAAGAGATTAAAAGAACAACTAAGGTAAAACCTGTTGTTGTCTCAATGGGTTCAGTGGCTGCCTCAGGAGGATACTATATCTCCTGTCCTGCTACCAAAATTATTGCCAACCCTGGTACTCTTACAGGTTCAATAGGTGTTTTAATGGAACTTCCCAATATAAAAGGACTCCTTGATAAAATAGGTGTAAAATCAGAAATAGTTAAAAGTGGGAAATATAAGGATATTACATCACCCTTTAAACCTCTTCAACAGGATGAAAGAGAAGTCTTACAAAAACTAATTGATGATGTTCATGAGCAATTCATAAAAGCTGTTTCCGAAGGAAGAAAAATTCCACTGGAAAATATCAAAAGGATTGCAGACGGTAGAGTTTTTACAGGAATAAAAGCAAAGGAACTTGGCCTTGTTGATGAAATAGGAGACTTTGACTCTGCAATTAAAGTAGCTGCCCAACTGGGGAAAATAAGAGGTGAACCTGAAATAGTCTATAAAAAAACAAGCCTTATTAAGGAGTTAGTAAAGGGAGACACGGAGTCTTTAGTAAGAAAAATCTTACCCAGTTTACAAATTTATTATCTCTTTTCACCACAAATAAACAACTAAAGGAGGAAATAGTTATGAAAAAATCTGATCTCATTGAAAAAATATCCACAAAAATAGAATATTTAACAAAAAAACAGTTAGAAACAATAGTAGATATGGTATTCGAATATATGAAGGATAAACTATCAAAGGGAGAGAAGATTGAATTAAGAGGATTTGGTAATTTCAAAGTTAAAGAAAGAAATGCTCGTATTGCAAGAAATCCTAAAACAGGTGAAACAGTGGAAGTGCCACCACAAAAATCAATTCATTTTAAAATGAATAAGGCACTAAAGGATGCTATAAACAAGTGAAGTGCTACTTAAAGTAGAAAAACTTAATGTTTATTATAAAAATCTACCTTACCTTGAAGATATAAATTTTCATCTAAATAAGGGTGAAATATTTTCCATCGTTGGAGAGAGCGGCAGCGGTAAAACACTAACAGGGCTCTCATTAATTAATTTATTACCAGAGCATTTTTCTGCTCGAGGCAGAATAATCTTTGATGGAAAAAATATCTTAGATTTGAGCCATTCACAAATTAGACAAATAAGAGGAAAGAGAATATCAATTATCTTTCAAGACCCTACAACATCTCTAAATCCTTTAATGAAAGTGGGAAATCAGATTGCTGAAATGCTTATTTGTCATTTTAACTTATCTAAAAAAGAAGCTTTAGATAAAACTGTTGCAATTCTTGAAAGGTTTAAAATAGCACATACTATAAACTCCTATCCTCATCAGCTTTCTGGAGGGATGAGACAAAGGACAATGATAGCTATGGCAATTGCCTGTGATCCAGAATTAATTATTGCGGACGAACCAACTACAGCCTTAGATGTAACTGTCCAAGAGGAAATCCTTGATTTATTATTTTATTTAGTAAAAAATGATGGTAAATCCCTCATTTTAATTTCTCACGATATAAACATAGTATCTGAGTATGCTGACAGGATTATGATAATGTATGCTGGTAGAATTCTCGAAGAAGGAAAAGTTAAAGATGTTTATGAAAATCCCTTACATCCCTATACAAAAGCTCTTCTAAATTGTATTCCCTCTGAAAGTGGTAGATTAAAGGGTATTCCGGGTAATATTCCAAGCTTGAAAGTTCTTACTCCGGGATGTATTTTTAATCCAAGATGTGAAAATAAAAAACCCCTATGTTCCCAAAATATTCCTGAGTATAAAAAAGTTTTTGAGGACCACTATGTTAGATGTCTACTTCTTTAGATAATCTCCACGTAGAAATTATTGCTATAAAAACCATAAACAGAAGCATCATTATAAAACTTCCCCAGCCAAAGTACTTATAAATAATACCAGGCAAATAGGAACCTAAAACTCCCCCAGAATAATAAATAGCTATATATGCTCCATTCACAAGACTTTTCTGGGTTGTTGCCAATTTATTTAAATAACCTGATGCCACTGAGTGAACAAGAAACATTCCCGAGCAGAAACCAAACATTACCATAAATATCAAAAAAAGATTGGGAATGCTAAAGAGCATTAAAAAAAATCCATACACGAAAAGTCCATAGAGTAGGGTCTTACGCTCACTTCCTAAAAATTTTATGATCTTTGTAGCTACAAAAGAAATGGCTATTCCTGTTATGTATCCTGAATAAATCAACCCGATTGTCATTTCACTTGTTCCTACAAAAAGGTTTTTAATTCTAAAAGGAAGAAAATTTGTGATTCCCGTAAACACAAAAAATAGACAAAAAACAGTAAGGTAAATTTTTCTATTACTTTTATCAAAAAGAATTTCTAAAAGTTTTCTTATTGGTAAATAAGAACTCTCTGATGTTTCGCCCTTTATATCTTCAAGGAAAAAATATACTACAGGAAGAACGAGTAATAGGCTTGCTGACATTATGTGAAAGCAGGATTGCCAACCAAGATAAGTAGCTATAGTGCTTCCAATAACCCTTCCAAGCAAACCTCCAATAGTTGTAAAGGCTATGTAATAGGACATATAAAACTGAATTTTCTCCTTTTTTGCTTTTAAAGCGATATAGGTAGTGTTTGAGGTGAGTATTATGGAAATCATAAATCCCTCAATAAAACGAAGAAAAATGGCTAATCTTACTTCCTGAGTAGTAGAGATTAAGAAAACAATTAAAGCATGAATTAAAGCTGCAAAAAAAATTAATCTCTTGGGAGGAAGAAAATTTAAAATAATTCCTGACACTACTGGAATTATTGTAAGAGGAATAAAGGTAGCACTCATTATAAGAGAAATTATATCCATTTCAACACTAAAATAGTTACTTAAGAGAGGGAGCAAAGGCTGAGGCATATGAAGCGCTGAAATTGTTAGAATTGTCGTATATATTATGGCAAGAAAACTTTTTAAGGGCATCTAATAGAGTATTATTTATTTATGTTAGACTGTCAAGAAATTTAAAAAATTTTATCCTCCTCTGAGTCTTCCTCAAGAAGAACAAGAGTTAGATTTCTTTTATTAAAAATAATCTTGATAAAATTCAATAAAAATTATAATGTTATCTTACCAAGTTTATCAAATATGTGTATGGTATCTACAAATCTTATGAGTTTTTGTTTCGAATCAATAACTAAGGAATGAGTTCTTGCTCCTCCACCAAAGAATCTTACTCCATTTAGCAGGTCTCCCTTTGTCACACCTGTAGCAACGAAAATGATGTTGTTAGCGGGAACAAGGTCATCAAGGGTATAAACTTTATCTTCACTAATATCCATTCCATAGGCAACTGCTCTTTTCTTTTCATCATCATTTCTCCAACGCACTCTTGCCTGCATCTCTCCACCAAGGCTTTTAACGGCAGCTGCAGATAGCACACCCTCAGGAGCACCACCGATTCCCATAAGAGCATGAATACCTGTTCCCTCAACTGTTGCTGCAATAGCAGGAGTTATATCTCCGTCGGTGATAAGTTTTATTCTTGCACCTGCTGCACGGATTTCTTTAATCAAATTTTCATGACGGGGTCTATCAAGGACTACTACCACAAGGTCATCTATATCTCTTCCGAGAGCCTTTGCAAGGGCTTCAAGATTTTCTTTAACAGATTTTCTTATATCAACCATTCCTCTTGCCTGAGGTCTGACAACAAGTTTTTCCATATAGGTATCTGGGCAGTAAAGAAGACCATTTTTGTCAGTCACAGCCATAACTGTGAGAGCATTAGGCATTCCAGTGGCGCAAAGATTTGTTCCCTCAAGAGGGTCTACTGCTATATCAACCTCAGGACCTGTTCCATCTCC
>FQKF010026363.1_pt1 | contig 15048 bp, 10 predicted proteins | sample 1504521 | NCBI WGS metagenome assembly FQKF01 (sample SAMEA4475357, study PRJEB15587) | soil metagenome | biome: Soil; feature: Field | place: India | collected 2015-03-11 | depth 0 m
GGGAGATGCCGCCTCAATAGCGCACGCTCCAAAACCATGGGCGCTCGGCTTTTTTCTGTTCGACAATGTATTTGCGCAGTACCTCGCGGTATTGTTCGAGGGACACTTTTTTGCCCTTAACTTTAGGTTTGGACCAATCCAGTTCTGTTTTCAGAGTGCGCAGGGCAAGACGGTCTGCAGTAATGACCATAGCGCCGTTGTTGTAGTTGGCTTCCAGGATGAGGCCAGGCAGGCCACACAAGTCCTCCGGGCCAGCGGGTATGGGCAGGTCTAAGGCAAACCATGCCTCAATGCGATGACCTTTGAGGGAGTCATCCCACCTGGCATTCATACATACATAGCCGGCCACTTCTCTGAGGTCGTTGAGGATCTTCCACTGCGGACACTGAAGGGTGTCTTCAATAAGATAGATACGTCCTTCGGCTTTTATAATATCAAACTGGCGTCCTTGCTCAAAATCGCGGTAGAACAGCAGCGGCTCTTTGCGCCAGGCATAGCCAATCATCTCCGCTTCGGCCACCTCGTCGGACTGCTCGTAACGGCTGCGCTGAGGCGAAAAATAAAGGTTCATGTATTCCTTCCATTCGGAACGATTGCCCCACATGTAAGCGGTCTGCTCGCGCTCACGGGCCGAGACGTAGTCCAGGGCAGCCATCTTTTTGACCCAGTCGTGTTTGACTAAGTAGCGGATTTCGCCCTCGGCCACCTGGGCGGCAGCGGTATTGAGCAAGGCGAGCCACAGCACCAGGGATAGGGAAAACAAGAGACTGGGAGCCAAACAAGTTTGGCAGATACCGGGGGCCAAATAAATTTGGCCGTTACGGGGAGCTTTTATATCCATACTTCGGTCGGCTGGATGTTCGGTTTAATAGATAATGATACCTCCACTACTGCCTTTTACCTTGTCGGCGTGACCGCGAAAGTTGTAGCTGACGCTGAGCATAAAGTAGCGGGCCAATGTGGGTGCAATGCGGGTTGTGATGAAGTTTTGCGCACCATTCTGGTTAATGGTGATGCGGCGATTGAGCAGGTCGAAGGCTGCCAGGCGCACTTCAATGCGATTGTTGGGCCCCAGCAGTCGGCGCACGGAGGCATTGATGATGGGCATTTCCTGGCGAAAATCAAAGGTCGGATTGCTGAAGAAACGATAGTTGAAGTTGGTCTCCACAAAGGTTTTAGACATAAATTCCCACTTGAGGGAGGCGCCCGCCGAATGGCTGCGGATATGCTGGTTGAGGTCGCTTTGGATGGAATACGAGATATTGTTGAGGCCCACGCCACCGTTGGCACTGAAGAAGAGCTTCGAGCCAAGCGTCAGGTTGAGAGAAGCATTCAAGCCCAAATCGCGGTCATCGGTTTCGTTGCGCACGTCATTGACGAGCGCCGGTGCCAGGTGGCGACCGGTGTGGCCGTTGAAGGATAACGACAGGCGGTTTTTCACGATAGGTACATTGCTCCACCAATAGGCCCACAGTCTTTGTCCGCCGGCCACATTTTCCGGGCGGCTAATGGTGATGATGCCAAGGCTGTCAGAGCGTTCCACTCGCTGGCTGAAGACAATCTGGCTTTCGTACCAGTTGGCATCGAAGCTGAAACCGAAGCTAGCAAAGGAGGCGTCGTCCCAGTAATAGGTACTGAAGTTGAGGTTGTGAGCGCGCTCCGGACCTAACTGCGGGTTTCCGATGCTCTGGAAGGCCGGGTTAGTGAAAATTGGGATGGGTTGCAGGTTAGAAAAAGAGGGCGCCGAGACCTGATAAATGTATTCAACGTCGAAGCTCAGATTATCAGTAGGCTCTATTTCGATGGCCGCATATGGGATGAGGCCTCCAAAAGAGCGCCGGATGGGCGGGGCCAGTAGGGGCAGGTCCCGATCTCGGGCAAGGCGTCCGTTGAGGGTAAGCTGCTGCCTGGCCAGGCCGATGGTAGCGTTGAAGCCCTCGACAACATAGCGGATGCTGGAGCCGAGGCGGTAGAACTGCTCGGCGAGGCGGTAAAACACGCTAAGGCTGTCCACGCGAGCATCGCCCTGGTCGGGAGCGCGCACCTGGCGGTTGGCGTCGTTGTCGGAGTAGCGCGCGTTAACAAACGCTTGCCAGAACCAGCGCTGGCTAAGCGGCTCTGAGTATAAGGCACTATTCTTTAGTTGCCGCCCGTCGGCGTCGTTGAGGTTGCGCGTGCGGAATTGTTCGAGGCGCTCAAAGGGCACAAAGAGTTGATTTTGAGAAAAGAAGTGCTCGCGCTGATCTGAGACCTGCTGGCTGTAACCCGCGCTGAAGGCCAGGATGCGCCCGATTTTTCGGAAGCGATGCCGAAAGACGGCCGAAGTGTTGAGCGTCCAGGCTTGCCGGTCGGAGCCGTTGTCGGCGCCAATGCGATTGATGACACTCTGAGATGCATCGCTGTCGAAAAAGCGCTGTTGGCGTAGTTCCCGGTCGTCGGAGCGGCTCCAGCTCAGCTCACCTTTGAGGATGAGTACATTGAGCGAGTCGAAGTTGCGCTCAACGCGCGTGTTGAAGCGGTGATTACCCCGGAATTCGCTGCGCTGCATCGTATCGGTGTTGCTGAAGACGCCCATATTTAGGAAATTGTCGCGGCGGGAGAATTCCTCCAAGTCCAGAAAAGTATGGTTGTAGATGTAGCTGGCGTTGGCTTTGGTTTTTTTATTGTCAAAATTGTAGTTGATGCCTCCGCCGGCGTTGCGCGTGAAGCCGCGCCCGTCGAAATAGTTCATCAAGCCACTTTCGGAAGTAGAGAAATAGTAGCCCCGGGACATGCCGCCAAAGCCAAAGTCGCCGCCGTCGAATTCCTGGAAGGTGTTTTGGCCTCTGAATTCGCTATAGTCTTCCCAGTTGACGCCCGTTTCGTTGATGTTGTTGCCGTAGCCGATGAGGGAGAACTGCTGGCGGTCATTGAAGCGATTGTAGTTGCCGCGCGTGGCCCAGCGGTTGTCGGAGCCTCCGGCGAGGGTGGCTTTACCGAAAGAGCCTTTCTTATATTCTTCTCTGAGCTCGAGGTTCATAACGCGCTCCTGTTTCCCGTCGTCCACACCAATGAGGCGGGCGGCTTCGGACTTTTCATCGAACACCTGCACTTTCGAGATGGTCTCGGCTCCCAAGTTTTTGGTGGCCAGCTTAGGATCGCTGCCGAAGAAGGTCTTGCCGTCCACATAGACGCGGCGCACGTCGCGGCCCTGGGCTTTGATGTTGCCAGCGTCGTCCACCTCGATACCGGGCAGGCGGCGCAAAAGGTCTTCCACCGTAGAGCCAGGCGGCACCTTAAAGGTAGTGGCATCGTACTCAATGGTATCGCCCCGAATGTACAGCGGCGCTTTGGCCGTGCGCACCACTACCTCCATCAGCTCGCGTTGAATGGGCTTGAGCACCAGGGTACCTAAGTCTACCATATCGCTTTCGGAAGGCGGCAGATATTGCTGGTATGGCAGATAGCCAACGTACGAAATTTTAAGCAGATAAGTTGTGTTTCGCACGTTTCTGAATACAAACGCCCCTTGCATATCACAACGGGAAAATGTCAGTAGCGTAGAGTCCACCGGATTGAGCAGCATGACCGTGGCCATAGCTGCCGGCTCTCCGATACTATCGGTGGAAACGATGCCTTTCAGGGTAATTCGACCTGGAGTCTGAGCATTTGAGGCATTCGCCCAAAGAAAAGAAGCTGCCAGAAGCAGGTGGAGGAAGACGGTTTTCTTCATGCGGCAAAAACAGATCTATAAAATGAGTGAACTTGCGCGCAAAGATGCGCGGGCGCTCGAGAGCGCACAGTCCTTTAACATCTCTGAGTTTAACCAAAAGGTGGGCAGGCGCTCTGTTTTGCCGCAACCTATTTCGGGAAGGGCGAAACGACGACCTTTGGCTCTGCCTCTGTAGCCAAGTGCTGTTTCGCAAACAAACCGCTGCAGGCAGCGTTACTCCCTTACCTTTGCCACGTTGAAGAGCCGCCGGTATCGCGCCGTTAGAGGCAACCGTCGTTCTTTTGTCTTCATCATAGGAGCCCACCCAAGCGGCGTTGACAATGCTTGCAAACGTTCACCCAATTGCACTCGTCCTTTTTGATTATATGCGCATTCTGCTCTTCTTTGTTCTATTTTGTCTGACGGCAGCCCGCGCCTGGGCGCAGCCGGCCACCGAGCCCAAACTTATCCAGTTCTCTGGGCTGGTGGTTACAAACTTAGACGGCAACATGGTCCCAGTGCCCTATGCCACTATCTCACTGCCCGAAAAGCGCCGCGGCACCTATTCCGACCATCGCGGCTTCTTTACTATCGTGGTCGAAAAGGGCGATCTCATCCGTTTCAATTGCATCGGCTTAGAGACCGTCACCAAGCGCGTGCCCGATACCCTGACGCAAGATCGCTACTCTATTGTGCAGATCATGGCTCAGGATACGCTCACCTTACCCGAGGTCGTCATCTTCCCCTGGCCTTCGCGCGAGCACTTTAAAATTGAGTTCCTCAAAATGGACGTTACGCCTGAACTGCAGCGCATTGCCGCTGAAAATGTGGCTAACGAATACGTAGCCGAAGCACGCCGCAACCCTGATATGGTACCCTACGGCGGCCGCGAAAGTGCCAACTTCTATCTGCGCCGCCAATCGCGCGAATACGTCTATTTCGGCCAGACGCCGCCTATGAACATCTTCAGCCCGCTGGCCTGGGGCGAATTTTTTAAGGCCTGGAAAAACGGCGATTTCAAGAAAAAACAGTAGCCCACCCTCCCATGTCCTTTGCCGAGCATGTGCTGACCTTTGGCCAGACGTTGCGCACTCCGGACATACCATTACCCGAAGGCTTCTCCTGGCTCTTTCCCTACAAACAGGCTGAAACACAGCGGGTCATGGCGCTCTTCTACAGGAAGTACTACGCCGACGACGCGCCGCGCTTTTTTCTGTTCGGCATCAACCCGGGCCGCTTCGGGGCCGGCATCACCGGCATACCGTTTACCGACCCGGTACGGCTGGAAGAAGACTGCGGCATTCCGAACACCTTCCCTAAAAAACAGGAGCTCTCAGCCCAGTTCGTCTGGCAAGTCATCCGCGCTTTCGGCGGGCCGGAACGTTTTTTCCGCCATTTTTACATCACTGCCTTGTCGCCGCTGGGCTTGGTGCGCAATGGCGTCAACATCAACTACTATGACGACCGCCACTTGCTGCGAGCCGTAGAGCCTTTCTTGGCGTGGAACATGCGCAGCCAAATGGCTTTCGGCGCCCGCCGCGAAATAGCCCTTTGCCTCGGCGAAGGCCAGAACTTCCGCGTTTTCCAGCGGCTGAATGCTGAAAACAGATTTTTCAACCACATAGCTGCCCTGCCGCATCCGCGCTGGGTCATGCAATATCGGCGTAAATGTGTTGGTGATTATGTAGAGCGATACATACAAATGCTCCAGACCTTCCCGCCATCATAACCGACAAACTCGCTTGACCACCCCTACGCCCCCTCAAAACAATTGTCTCAATAAATAGCGAAAAGTCTGTGACATCTGCTGCCTACATTGCCTTGGCAAATAAGTTTGGCAGGTATGGAGCCAAATGAATTTGGCGGCTATTGGGCCAAATAAATTTGGCAAATTACAGAGCCAAACGGGTTGGGGGGTACGGAGAGGAGCGTAAATTTCCGCCCGAAAATCCAGGTGCGGCGGCGGCTGCACTGTTATTTCGTTCTGATTATGCGCTTTCTGTTCAGTTTTCTGGTGGTCGCTCTAACGTTGGCTTTTCTTATCACGACGGTGATTTATCTGGTGAAGCGGGCGTTTAGCGATGTTCGCCTTTCGGTGTCCGGCAACAACAATTCCGCCTTTCGCGATGTGCTGGAGCAGTTGCGTCGGCAAGTGAAGGCTCTGATGCCAGAGCTGGTGCCATGGGATGGCGAGATGTTTTCGCTGCTGTCGTTGAAGCAACAGCCGGTGCGCAGTAAGGGTGGTTTTCGGGCAAGTGCGACGGGCTACCTGTTGAGCATCTTTCAGGAGCCGGTGGTAGCTTTTGCCGCTCAATCTGCCGGCAAGCACAAGGTAGTGGTAGGGCGCTTACACGACCGGGAGTTTGTGTTTCGGCAAAGAGATAAGGAGGCAGAAATCTGGCTCAATGGCGAGCCGTTTGGCACCTTTACGGGTGGAGCGCTGCTTTCGGCCGATAAGGGTGCTCGATTGTTGGCGAAATTGGAAGAGAAACCCTCGGAGCAACACAGTGAGGTGCTACTCTCGAGTGGTCGGTCAGTGAGTTTGACTAATCGCGAGCGCGCCTCAGGGCCAAACCCACGGGCAGCGGTGCTGGTCAGGGAGCTGACACGCGAGGAGGAAAATGCTGCACTGGCTGTAGCACTCTTGCGGTTATTACTATAGCAGCGTTGCTCCGGGCGTTTTTCCGGTATTTTCGCTGTGCGTTTTGCTTTCTTCCTACGCCCTTGCGGGCTGATACTGCTTTTGCAGCTATCTTTTCTCAAACGACAGACATGACGAAGAAAAAACCCTCTCGCACCTCAGCGACATCCAAGGCGCCTGTTGCGGCTAAGCCTCTGAAGGCATCGCCCTTTGGTGACCGCTTCCCGTTGGCATGGATGCTGGCCCTACTGGCCCTGACGGGCCTGCTCTTTTCGCCTATGCTGGGCAACGAGTTTACCAACTGGGACGACCAGTTCTACGTTCTGGAAAACGCGCTGCTGCGCGGGCCAGACTGGAGGGGCATTTTCACGCAGCCGGTGGTGTCGAACTACCACCCGCTGACCATCCTGACGCTTGCGCTGAACTATCAGGTGTCGGAGTTGAAGCCGTTCTCGTATTACTTCGTCAACTGGCTGTTGCACATCGCCAACACGGGCTTAGTGTTTTCCTTTATCTGGCTGCTGGCCGACAGACGCCGCTGGGCTGCCTTATTCGTGGCGGCGGTGTTTGCTGTGCATCCGATGCACGTCGAGTCGGTGGCCTGGATTTCGGAGCGCAAGGATGTGCTCTATACCTTTTTCTACCTGTTGGGCCTCATCGCCTATTGGCGTTATCTCAACACAGGCGGGCGGGCTTCGTATGCGTGGGCGCTGGGCTGGTTTGTCCTGTCGCTACTATCGAAGCCGGCGGCGGTGGCATTCCCACTGACGCTACTGGCACTGGATTATTGGAAAGGGCGGTCATTTAGCGAGGTAAAGCTGTGGGTGGAAAAAGTACCGTTTTTTATTCTAGCCTTTGCCATGGGGGTGGTTACGGTACTCATTCAGTCACAAAAGGCAATGGCAACCATAGAGATGTACTCTCTGACGCACCGGCTGTTTTTTGGATGCTACACCTTGATGGCTTATGTAGGGCGCTTTTTCTGGCCATGGCCGTTGTCGCCATTTCATCCGTATCCGCCGACCAATCAGTTGGGCTTGCTCGTTCAAGCCTCGCCGTTGTTGTTGTTGGCGGTGGTGGGGACGGTGTGGTATTTTCGTAGCAATCGGGCGTTGGTGTTTGGAGCGCTGTTTTATTTGGCCAACATCATCTTGGTGGCGCAGTTTGTCTCGATTGGCAACGCGCTGCTGGCTGAGCGCTACACATATGTGCCGTACATTGGCCTGGCCTTCGCGCTAGCGATGTCGGTGGCGCTGTATGCGCCCGAAGCGCTACGCCAGCCGCTGAGTTGGGGGCTGCTGGCCGTTGCTGTGGCGGGCTTTGGCCTGCTGACTTACCGCTATTTAGACACCTGGAAGAACACCGAGAACCTCTGGAACAATGCCATCCGGTATGCGCCCACGGCACCGGTGCCACGCTCCAATCGGGCACATCATTACTACCAAGAGGCCCTGAAGCCGGAAAATGCCGGCCGCTACGATGAACTCATGCGCAAGGCCGGCGAAGACTGCGATGCGGCGCTCAAAGGCGACCCGAAGCATTATACTTCTTTGGACATCCGCACCCTGACGCACGTGCGGCTGAGCGAGCTAGAGCAAGCGCTGCCTTACGCCGAGCGCATGGTGCAACTGGCGCCGCAGAACCCCAAGGGCCACGTCTTGCTGGGCACCGTATTTCAGCGCATGCGGCGCTACGACGAGGCTATCGAGGCCTTCAACCGTGCGCTGGAACTGTCACCCAACGACGCCGACGCACTCAACGGACGCGGCGCCTCGCTGTTCAATGGCCAGCAGAAATACAATGAGGCCTTAGCCGACTTTGATAAGGCCATTGCCATTCAGCCCAACAACGGCATGGCGCATCTCAACCGCTCACGTTGCTACTTCATGTTGGGCGATAAGGGCCGCGCCCGCGAAAGTGCCGAAAAGGCCCGGGCGCTCGGTACCGCTGTGCCCGAAGACTATTGGCAGCTGATTCAGTGAAAACCCATGCGCCTTTACGCGCTGAACGCCCGTTCTTTGCGTTGAACTTCGCGCAAAAGGCTTTTCATTAAAAACACATCGCTCCCCTTATGCGAGTCCTCTTCCTGACCCTGCTGCTGACTCTGCTGACTCACCTGGGCATCGCCCAGGAACAGCCGACCTATGAACCCAGCTGGAACTCGTTAGACAGCCGCCCCATGCCAGAATGGTGGCTCGATGCCAAACTGGGCATTTTCATCCACTGGGGCGTTTATTCCGTGCCGGCATACGCGCCAGTTGGGCATTATGCCGAATGGTACCAGCATGCGCTGGAAACCAATGCTCACGAAGGCAAAGTGCGCGAATTTCACGAGAAAAACTTCGACAAGCGCAGCTACTACGACTTAGCCAAAGACTTTCGGGCTAGGCTGTTCGACCCTGCCGAATGGGCGGCGCTCATCCAGCAATCGGGTGCTCGCTATGCTGTGCTGACGGCTAAGCACCACGATGGCTTTTGCCTGTGGCCCAGTGCTGAAGCCGACCGCTCTTGGGGCTTCCCGTGGAATGCTAAAAGCGTCGGCCCGGGCCGAGACCTAGTGGGCGAGCTGTTTGAGGCGCTGCGCAAAACGCCCGTGAAGCCTGGCCTGTACTATTCGCTGTACGAATGGTTCAACCCACTGTGGAAACAAGACCGCAACCGCTATGCTTATGAGCATGCGCTGCCTCAGCTGCACGACCTCATCACCCGTTACCAACCCTGGGTGCTGTGGGCCGACGGTGACTGGGATGCCTCGCCCGACATGTGGCGCTCGCAAGCATTCCTGGCCTGGCTATACAACCAAAGCTCCGTACGGGAATACGTGGTAACCAACGACCGTTGGGGCAGTGGTACGCGCCTCCAGCACGGCGGCTTCTACACACCTGAATACCAACCCGAGCTGGACTTCGAGCACCCGTGGGAAGAAAGCCGCGGCATGGGCCACTCTTATGGCTATAACCGCGCCGAAAACGCCACCGACTACAGCTCTGCTCAGGCGCTTGTGCTGCATCTGATTGACCGCGTGGCCCGAGGCGGGAATCTATTGCTCAATATCGGCCCCGATGCTTACGGCAAAATCCCGCCTGTTATGCAGGAGCGCCTCATCGAACTGGGCAAATGGCTGGCCGTCAACGGTGAGGCCATCTACGACACACGCCGCTGGCGTATCCCTTACCAGTGGAGCGCTGGCAGTTTGAATTACAAACACGACCCATCTAAAGGCGATTTCATCCTCAAACAAACGCTCAATCCCGACCCAGGCTACGCCGTCAAGGAGGTGTTTTATACTTATAACCCTAAAACCAACAGCCTGTATATTCTGCTGCCGCGCTATCCCAGCGATGGGCGCGTCCTTCTACGCGACGTTCAGCTGCCTTACGGCGCCGACGTTGCGCTTTTAGGCTCCAAGAGCCGCCCGCGCGTGGAACTGAGCGGCAACAACACCGTTCTGAGTCTGCCCTTTTACGACCCTAACGCATTCAGCGCGCCATATGCCTTTGTGGTCAAGGTGGCCAACTACGGCGCTTTTGTGGGTGCTCCGGGCATTCGCGTGCAGTATGACTCGCTTTCGGTGCGGCCGGTGGTGAGCTTTTCTTGCGCCTCGCCCGATGCTGTGCTGCATTACACGACTGATGGCAGCGCGCCCTCGGAATTTTCGCCGCGCTACGAACGCCCGTTTACGCTGGAGGAAAGCGCCTTAGTGCGTGTGCGTGCCTATCGCCAGGGCTTGCTGCCCAGCCGCGAAGACAGCCTGCGCGTGCGCGTGCCGGCGTTTATGCCCAGCCTTTCCATGTCTCGCCAGCCACAGCGCGGACTGACAGTGGAACTGGTACGCCCACCAGTATACACCGTTGCCGGGCTTCAGCAGGGGGCTATCCTAAAGCGCTCGGTTGTCAGCGGCTTTGAGCTGGACCCCAGCTGCCAGCAGGGGCCATGTGGTATGGTGTGGAAGGGCTACTTCTTTGCTCCGCAAACGCGCGGCTATGAGTTCTTTCTGACGTCCGACGACGGCTCACGCTTAGACATTGACAACCTAACCATCGTGGATAATGACGGAGATCACACCCTGCGCGAGCGCAGCGGCGTGGCCTTCCTACAACAAGGCTGGCACCAGTTGCGCTTGTTTTACTTCAACAGCAGCGGCGAAGCCGGCCTGCGCGTGTGGTATGCACCCCTAGGCCGCGAGCGCGTGCCCATACCAGTAGAGGCGTTAGGGCACTAAAATGGCGTAATGAGCTTTTCTGACAGCGCTTTTGATATAGCTATTGTGGGTGGTGGCATTGTAGGGCTAGCCTCAGCCTGGCAACTGCTTCAGCGCCGGCCCGATGCGCGCGTGTTGTTGTTGGAAAAAGAAGCGCGCGTGGCAGCTCACCAGAGCAGCCGCAACAGCGGCGTTATTCACAGCGGCATTTACTACCGCCCGGGCAGCCAGCGTGCACTCAACTGCCGACGCGGCTACGAACTGTTGCTCAACTTTTGCCAGCAGCACGGGCTGCCCTACGAAATCTGCGGCAAAATCATTGTGGCCACTACGCCCGAAGAGCGCCCGACCCTCGATGTGCTACACGAACGCGGCACGGCCAACGGCCTTACAGGCCTGCGTCTGCTTAGCCCAGAAGAAGCCCACGAAATTGAGCCACATGTGCGCGCCGAGGCTGCACTACACGTGCCACAGGCAGGCATTACGGACTACGGGCGCGTAGCCCAAAAGCTCGCGGAGCTCATCGCACAAATGGGCGGCGTTATCCGCACGGGTACACACGTACGCCGCCTGCACGCTACGCCGGAAGGCGTGCGGATCGAGGCCGACAACTGGGAGGGCGTGGCGGGGCGCGCGGTTACTTGTGCCGGGCTGTACTCCGACCGCGTTGCCCTGCGCAGTGGCGCTCAACTCGACGTGCGCATCCTGCCCTTTCGAGGCGAATACTATGAACTGAAGCCCGAACGCGAGCATCTGGTGCGCCACCTCATTTACCCGGTGCCCAATCCCAACTTCCCGTTCCTGGGCGTCCATTTCACGCGCATGATCACGGGTGGCATCGAGGCTGGGCCAAACGCCGTGCTCGCTTTTCGGCGCGAAGGCTATAGGCGCTGGGACATCCACCCGGGCGAGTTGGCCGAGACGCTGGCCTTTAAAGGCTTCCGGCGTTTGGCCCACCGCTACTGGCGTGATGGCTGGGTCGAAATGCAGCGCTCCTTCTCCAAAAAACACTTTGTCCGCGCGCTGCAACGCTTAGTGCCTGAACTGCAACCTGACGACGTGGTGCCGGCCCGCAGCGGTGTGCGCGCCATGGCCTGTACTCTGGATGGACAGCTACACGACGATTTCCTCTTTGTAGAGACGCCACGCATCCTACACGTGTGCAATGCGCCCAGCCCAGCAGCCACAGCTTCGCTGGCCATTGGCGAAACGATAGCAGAGCGGCTTTTGAAAATGGGGTAAGTAAAGCGCGTGGCCAGTCGGGAAATGCAGTAAGGACGCCTGCAGGCTGGCATATAAATCGGCCTTCCCCAGAAGCAATGCGATTGTTCAGAATATCTTCGCCGTCAGCTTTTGGAGAGCAAGTACCGAACTTAGGCAGAATGACATCGAGACCCAGTTTTGAGCAGGCATACTCAGAGTGGATAGAACAACCGTCCTACACTTATCGCCGCAGTATCGGGCAGCCTGTGCATTTAAGCGAAGCCGCACTCGCCAATTTCATACAGCATCTGCGCAATTACCGCGCCGCCTACCCTGGCATGGCCGCCTGGCTGCTCTCAGATTACGCTACGCTTAGCGTAAGGCAAAGCGAGGGCGACGCAAACGTGTTTGGTATGCCTATCCGCACCAAGCGCGATGTACTTGCCCGAATTCATCCGGACTACCTCCTACCCTACCTGCGATGGCGACGAGCCGCGTATGGCCTGGTGGCCATATATCCAGAGAAAATCCGTGAGCCACTGAGGCATACCTTTCGCATCTCTTTGCCCGTCAGGACGCACACCGAGAGGTACTGGTGGTTCTGCATAAATTCAGCCGTCGTACAAATGGATGCCGAAGGGCGCATCGCCACCACCGTGGAAACTATGTACCGGGAAAACGAGTGGTCGAGCCACAACCTTCGGCCCGTGGAAGCCAGCCTTTTTAGCCACGAACCGCAAGAGGACAGCCTTAATGCGGAACTGGCAGCCCAACTTTCTTTGCAGCTCACCGAACTGTTTACCGATGCCGAGCTGGACCTGTTAGCACTTTATGCCAATGGGAAACGAACAGCAGAGGCGCTGGCTGCTAAGAAATGGTCGCGCCACACCCTACACGAGTACAATACCCATCTACTGCGCAAAGCCCGCGAATTATTCGTCTATGACTTCAGAAACGCTCGCCAGTTTGCGGAGTACTGCCTAGAGCGCCATATCCTGCAATTTAAACCACAATCCCCAAAGTAGGGGTTTTTTGGCTGAAAACCGCTCCACCATCTTTGCATCAACATTATCAAAGCACGCTACGACTTTTTCGTTTTCAAATTGATCGGACTGCTCGCATCCGTAAGGGAAGCGGGCAGTTTTTTCATTCTCTCATATAGACTATCGCCGCGGCATCACACAAAAGGATGTATCAAAAATTCCAAAGAGTCAGGAAGTCAGCAATGGCATGAGGGTCGTAGGGTATTTTCTGCGTTCCTTCCAGGTCATCCTGCTCATCCGGGTGCAAATTGCTGGCATTGTCGGCCAAAATCGGCGATGAGGAAACTAACGCCCCACTGAGCAGCTACATTCAGGTGCAAGATAAACTTGTCAGGATGCACTCGGCTTATCTGAATAACTGACCTTACACAAGCTTGTTGTAAGGCGAAAGGTCAAAAACCGCAGAAGGCCGCAGAGTTGTTTCTCCCGGCGGTTTTCTGCGACCTCTGCAGTGAAGAAGGGAAATCCCATAGCCTGTAGAAATGGGCCAGCGAGAAAAGTGTAGTGGCTTTTACTTCCGTTTGCGCTTTTTATAGCTTTCCAGTACAAATGCGCCCAGTCCTTGTAGCGAGGCGTAGAAGGCTTTGCCGTTGTTGGCCTGGGTGAATGCCTCCACAAAGCGCATTAGGTAGGGGTCGCTGGCAATCATGAATGTGGTGATGGGTATGTCCAGTTTGCGGCAACGCGCGGCGAGGTTGAGGCAGCGGTTGACGATTTTGCGATCCAGGCCGAAGGAATTTTTATAGTAGTTTTTGCCCAATTTCAAGCACGTGGGCTTACCGTCAGTGATCATGAAAATCTGCTTGTTGGGATTGCGCCGACGGCGCAGGATATCCATGGCTAATTCAATGCCTGCCACCGTGTTAGTGTGGTAAGGGCCGACTTCCAGGTAGGGCACGTCTTTGAGTTGTATGGGCCAGGCGTCGTCGCCAAAGACAATAATGTCCAGGGTATCTTTCGGGAAGCGCGTCTGGATGAATTCGGCCAGTGCCAAGGCTACCTTTTTGGCCGGCGTGATGCGGTCTTCGCCGTAAAGGATCATCGAGTGCGAGATATCGATCATGAGCACCGACGACATCTGACTCTGGTAATAGGTTTCATAGACTTCCAGGTCGTCCTGCGTCAGCCGGAACTCGTCGAGGCCGTGGTTAATATAAGCATTTCGCAGCGAATTGGTTACGGCGAGGTTTTCCAAGGCATCGCCAAATTCGTAGGGCTTGACGTCGGCGGTGAACTCATCACCGCGGCCGATGAACGTGGTATCGTGACGGCCGCTTTTGGCCTTCTTGAGGTCGCCGAAGATGTCGTCTAAGCTCTTCTGGCGCAGGGCGATTTCCATTTTGGCCGTGGGCCGGAAACCTCCCTGCCCATCGCCCTGGCGGCGGACGTAGCCCTTCTCTTCGAGGTCTCGGATGAAGTCGCCCATGCCATAATCGGGCGTAGTAAAATGGTAGGTCTTGTCCAGCTCAGTCATCCAGGCCAGCGCCTCTTCTACATTTCCGGAGGTGTAAAGGAGTAGTTCTTGAAAGATTTTAAACAGGCGCTCGAAAGGCTCCTGGTTAGGATTAGCTTTGTACTCAGAGAAGCGATAGCCCAACATGGCGGCGATGTGTTTAATTGGCTAAACAGCGACGAGGCCGTTTTGGTTTTTGGAGAAAAGGCCGACCCGACGGGCAGCATCGAGCCGGCTTTGGAGAACGTCAGCCAAACATAGCGCGGTTGTATCGGTTAACGACTTCTTCCCAGTTAACAACGCTGAAGAAGGCGTTGATGTAGTCGGGCCGGCGGTTCTGGTATTTCAAGTAGTAGGCGTGTTCCCAGACATCCAAGCCGAATATGGGCGTGCCGATTTTAGGCGCGATTTGCATCATGAGTGGGTTGTCTTGGTTGGGTGTGGTGCTGATAAACAGGCTTTTATCTTTACCCACGCACAGCCAAGCCCAGCCAGAACCGAAGATGCTTTTGGCGGCGTCGGAAAAGGCCGCTTTGAACTGGTCGAACGAGCCAAAAGTTGCGTTGAGGGCTGCGGCAAATTGCCCTTCGGGCATAGGAGCGCCTCCGGGTTTCATGATTTGCCAGAAGAATGTGTGGTTCCAATGACCACCGGCATTGTTGCGGATTTTGCGGTCAGCGTCGGCGGTCGTGATGCGCGCCAGGATGTCGTCCAATTCGTAATCGGCGTACACTGTGCCTATCACTGCGTCATTAAGATTATTGACATAGCCGCCGTGGTGTTTACCGTGGTGGATTTCCATCGTCTGCTTGTCGA
>FQKF010041721.1_pt1 | contig 14977 bp, 11 predicted proteins | sample 1504521 | NCBI WGS metagenome assembly FQKF01 (sample SAMEA4475357, study PRJEB15587) | soil metagenome | biome: Soil; feature: Field | place: India | collected 2015-03-11 | depth 0 m
GACTCAATAACCGACGGAGTCGGTATTATAGAGTGAACGGGAAAAAGTGCGGATATTCGACAATTGATGTCTATGAAGGTTCAGCAGCAAACTAAAAGCCTCAGTTGGTCAAGGGTGATTAGTTAGGAGTACATACATCCTGTGCAGGATCCCGTTCACTGATCTCGTATGCTGTAACAGTACTGGAATAAACCATGAAGCTTCAAGTTCTTGAACCGGCTCACCCGCTGTGGGTAGAAACTGTGCGAACCCTGCGTCATGACATTTTCCACTTGCCACAGTATGTATCATTGGAAGCTAAGAGGTGCGGTGCTACGCCGGAGGCAATTTTGCTGGAGGAAGGAGATTGTATATTTTTTCTTCCTTACCTATTGCGACACTGCAATGATGTGGCAGATGGCGAAGCAATTCCTGATCTGTTTGATGTAGTATCTCCCAATGGTTATGCTGGCATTCTGCTTAATCAGGCAGCTCTAGAGCAACCAGAGTTTATATCAGCGGCGATGGAGCAGATCATTCAGTTCTTCGGCGATCGCCGTATCTGTTCTGCGTTTCTGCGGCTTCATCCCATTATTAATCAAGGGTTCCATGAAATCTATAGTTCAGAAGCTTGCACTGCTAATGTGGAAACTGTGATGATTGACTTAACGCCCTCTGAAACAGAGATGCAAAAGCAAATTAGACACGGGTTTCGCGAGGTCATTAAAAAACGAAAACGGGAAGGCTACGTCACAAAAATGCAATCCCTCCTAGGGTATGTTGACGTATTTAACTCGATCTATGAGGAGACCATGGATCGGGTAGGAGCAGCAAAATCATTTTACTTTGGCCACGATTATTTCTATCAATTGGCAGAAGAGTTAGGTGAACATCTGCATTTGGGTGTTGTTGAACTCGAAGGTCAGGTGATTTGCGTTGCTTTATACACGGAATGCTGTGGAATTGTTCAATACCATTTAAGTGGGACAAAGACTGAGTTTGTAAGGCAGTCTCCCAGTGTTTTGCTCAACGACTATGTTCGTTTTTGGGCAAAGGAGCGGGGTAATAAGGTAATGCACTTGGGTGGTGGTGTGGGTGGAGCGAAAGATAGCCTTTTCCACTTTAAGGCTGGTTTTTCGCCTCTAACCTGCCGACTGCCAGTCTTGCGGCTGATCACAAACCCTCAAGAGTACCGCCGCCTAGTTGAGCTACACGCGCAAGGGTTGCGGACGTCGGTTGAACAACTAGTGGAGACAAATTTCTTCCCTGCATATCGTTCTCCGCTAAGAGTTTGATATTGCTGATGATACTAATCAAATACTGGCACGAAGTTTGATTCGTCAAATTCAGCAAAACTCGCAGCAATTTTGCACGGGTTTTTAATTAACCCAGAGTTCAGGGTTCAAATTTGCGCTTGACCAACCCGTGGCTAACCAAACAACAGAGCGCAACACATCTCGTAGGGTCTCTAGCGACGATTCTTGCTCTCTTCCTTCGGAAGGTACTGCCAGTGGGGTGGTGAGAATGCCACGACTACCAAAGACCAGAAAAGCGATGGTGCGCGATCGCTGCATATGATGATCTGAGGTTGTTAAGTAGACATGATGAATGCCGCGATTTGTAAACCAATCTACAGTACAGGTAAAGTTTGAGACTGTATCGGTTGCACAGAAATCATACTCGACCCGTTGAGCCGAAACATTGGCCTCTTGAAAAAACCTCTGATTCCGCTCCAAGGCGCTTGGGTTGCCTGACACAACAATAGAGAGATTGGGGTGACTGCTGGCAAAGCTAGCTGCAAACCGCACACGGTCGGGGCTGCCTTCTAGCACAAGGAGGGCCTGGGGCGTGGGAGCCTGAAAACTGGCCATTAGCAGGCGTAGCGTAATCAAACTAGTGAGGATCAGCGAACCCGTCCCCACCAAGAGAGCAAGGTGTTGCCAACGCAGCCTTAGCTTGCGGCCAAAATAGAGTTTCATGCAGTCCCTCAACTTCGTCTGCGCTCTGAGTTAGATACAGACTACGGTAGCGTATTGTGCCATTGCAACCTGCACCATGTGAAAAGCACAAGTTTCAGTTAACGGCGATGAACAGCGACAATGGCTTCAATCACACGTTGCAGGTCGTCATCTGTCATGCTGGAGCCAGACGGTAAACACAATCCCCGTTTGAAGATATCCTCTGAGACGGCGCCACCAACACAGTCGCAATCGGCAAAAACGGGTTGCAAGTGCAGGGGTTTCCAGGCTGGACGTGCCTCGATTTGCTGTTCTGCTAGGGCCAGACGCACCTCTTCCCGGTCTTTGCCAAATGCGGTCGGGTCAATAGTCAGGCAGGTAAGCCAGCGGGTTGCGGTGCCGTAGGCTGCCTCTGGCATAAACTCAATCCCTGGTATGGTGCTGAGGGCTTGGTGGTAAATTTCAAAATTCCGTCGTCGGGCAGCGATGCGATCGCTCAAAACCCGCAGTTGTCCCCGACCAATGCCCGCCAGCACATTACTGAGCCGATAGTTATAGCCCACTTCAGAGTGCTGATAATGGGGAGCAGGGTCGCGGGCTTGGGTTGCTAGAAAGCGTGCTTTAGCGACCAGCTCGCTATCATCGGAGACAAGCATACCACCGCCGGAGGTGGTGATAATTTTGTTGCCATTGAAGGAGTAGATTCCCACGCGCCCCCAAGTTCCGGGTGACCGTCCTTGGTAGGTTGCTCCTAGGGCCTCGGCTGCATCTTCAACCAGGGGAATGTCGTAGGTTTCACAGGCTTTCAAAATCGGTTCAATGTCAGCACTTTGCCCATAAAGGTGGACTAGCACAACGGCTTTGGGCAATTTTCCCTGACGAGCGCGTGCTTCCAGAGCTTCCTGCAACAGGTGGGGATCCATGTTCCAGGAGTGGCGATCGCTATCCACAAAGACGGGCTTAGCCCCCAGGTAGGTGATGGGATTGGCAGTGGCAATAAACGTCAGCGTGGAACACAGCACCTCATCGCCTGCTTCAATACCGACCAACCGAAGCGCTAGGTGCAGTGCTGCCGTCCCAGAACTAACGGCTGCCGCATGACCGCAGCCAACTCGCTCACAAAACTCCGCCTCGAAGGCATCGACATGCGGGCCAACCGGAGCAATCCAGTTGGCTGCAAAGGCTTCATGAACAAACTTCAGTTCGTCATCACCCAAGTGGGGGGGCGAGAGAAGAATTGGCTTTTGCATAGCACCCTTAGCAAATGTTTTGCAGTTCATAGAGTGACGTGATACTCAGATCCGCATCATCATCAACGTCCGCCACCATCTTGCCATACTCCCCATCTTCCCGACAGATGCGAATTGTCTTCCAGTTCCAGTGTCGGGCACCCACAAAGTCTTTTTGAGGGTGGTCTCCTACGTAGACACAGCTCTCTCCCTCACAGTCCACCGCTTCCATCCATTTTTGGTAAGGAACTGGACTAGGTTTCCAATCGGTTCGCTCCAGTGTACCGCAATACAGGATGAAATCAAAATAGGACTCGATGCCCAAGGCTCTGACTTTATTTTGCTGAGTTGTCACAAAGCCATTGGTGATTAATCCCAATTTCTTCTGAGATCGGAAATACTCCAAAGCCCAGCGAGCATCTTCATGGAGAGTCAGTTTTGGTGTGTGGTTGTGGTAGACCTGGACTAGCTGGCGGATCAGAGCGGCATCAAAGGGAATTTGAAGCTCCGCTAATGCCTGGTCAAAAATGGTGCCGCGCTTGCCTTCGAGAAACAATCGCCAAGTGACGTCAAAAAAATTGGCAGTGTTGTAATGGTCTCGCATCCAGTCGCTCACGGCATGAAAGCCGCTGTACACAAACTGGTGCTCGGGAAACAGCGTGTCGTCTAGGTCAAAGACGATCGCCTTGAGATCGGTAAACGGCTTACAGGGAGATGGATTGGCGGAAAGCGAGGGAGATGAACTTGGAGACATAACAGCAGTTAGAGACGTTGAGTTTTCAGCGCAGAGCAGTTACCAGTGGTGCATTTGCCACTTTCGAGGTCGAATTCGTAATGGTGTCCCAAGCAGCGGAGAATGCCCCCTGGCAAAACTTCACCAGCTTCTAGCAGGTCTACCCCTGCATGGGGACAGCGGCGCTGGACACGATAATTCTTCCCTTCAGAATGGACGGTCATTTGTTCGCGAGCATCGAGAGATTTTTCGTATTGTTCAACGGCTTCCAGCGCATCGATGCTGGCAAACTTTAAGATTCCCAACAAATGGTCGTTATACACGTCGGGAGAGCGAGACGCCTGAAATCGCAGGGAGAGGAAGAAATCTTCCCAGGGCAGTTCCCCGCTTAGGAGTGGCGGCAACCAGCGCGATGCAAAGCGGTATTGATAGTTACACTCACTTATGTACGGATAGACGTCTTCAAATCCAGGTCTAAAATCAACGGTCCACTGACCGCCACCCGGCCCAACGATATCGAATCCGACGCGCATACCAATCTTTTCGTTAAAGTATGCACTCATTTTCAGCAGCCGTTGAAAATAGGCTCGAAACGCTTCCCAGAGGGACTCAGTGGGTTCTGGGTAGCGATCGAACACAGCTGCAATGGCAGCGGCGCGGCGCTGAGCGTAGGCCTCCAGGTAAGCAGTGCGATCGCCAAATGAGAAGTTGCTCCAGGTGGGATCAGCCTGTTTGCTCTGACTGACTGTATCCCAGCGATCGCCTGGTAGTAAGACTGTCGTCTGCACAATTCTCTGGGTTGCTAGCCAGTCTGCTACCTGAACAGGATCAGGAAAGATGCCATCCTCCATTTCACGGTTAAACTGGGCCAGTTCTGGATCAAGGAAACAAGGGGGGCCAGCAAAGGGAACTGCTGTAATCGGTTCTAAGATTCGGATGACTCGAGCGACGTAGTTTAGTTTAGCCAGACGTTTGCGGCGAGATAAGTCCTGTTTCTGTGCTGCTGAATACTCGTAGCACATGGGATACCACGAGGCTCCTGCTCCTTGCAATGTAACGACATCTACAGTGCCGCCAATCTTTGTGCGAATGCTGCGCAACTGAGACGGTGAAAGGCGTGCGTCATTCAGGTTAACCAGCGTTTTGCCATCGGCGATGACTACAATGGCAGCATCGTGGTTCATCGGCGACTCTTCAGACACAAAGAAGACTTCCAGATCATCTGCCAGCTTCACCGAGTTCCATGCCAAAGCCTCTACGATGGGACGGTGGCCCGCCTTCAAAATTTTGTTGCGCAGCACTGGGGATGGGTAGGCTGGAATCACAACGGGAATATGCTTAGGAACCTGGGCAAGAAACCATGGATCCAGGTGATCAAGGTGCTCGTGAGAAATCACGATGGCAGTTGGCTCCAGGATATCTTCCTGCAAGAGATGGTGGTTGTCAGGATACTGGAACCACGAGGCGAGAAAAGCCCCCTCCGGTGAAAACCAGGGATCAATCAACACAGTCGCTTGGTCTGTTTTCACCTGAAGACCAGCGTGCCCGATAGCAGTTAGTTGCATGTTGCTTTGCTCACCTCTGTATCAAGAGAACGGTAGGCAGGGAAAAAGGTTGAGTCTAGCAGTTGCTCTGCGGAGGTGTTCAGCGCCTTGGCACGCAGCTCCACTAGAGATTGGTAGATGGACGAATCAACGACCAACCGCAGGAGGAACAAGCGTTGCCGCTGGTGAGAAAACCCCGTCTTGAAGTGCATTAAGCTGTCCTGGGCACCTCCCACCCCGCCACCTAGGTGGAAGGATGTATTGCCACGCTCCTTTGCCCAGGAACGCACAAAGTCAAATAGTAGGGTCATGGGGGACTGCTTTAGGAATGTATTCCGGGTGCCGCCCAGGTGATACTGCACAATTCCCGAACATTCTGTGAACAGCCCGGCACAGGCAACTTGTCCGTCCAACTCGACTTGGCAAATGTGAAGGTGATCGCCCAATGCCTGCGCCAGTTGCAGGAAATACTCGTCATCAAAGTAGTAAAACTGGGATGCCCCTACCCGATCCATGGTCTCGGCATAGATCTCCGTGAAGGACTTCAGACCAGTTTCCACAGGGACGACCTGCGCCTGAAAACCCGCTCGCTTGCACTTATTAATTTTGTTGCGATGTTCTGGTCGCGTCTGTCGCCAGATTTCCTCCGCAGGCAGGGTTAAATCGACAGAAACAGTCTCCGAGTGGAAGGAGCATCCCTCACCCTCGTACTGGTCAGCGAACTGCTGATTTAGGATAGGGTGCAGCCGCACAAACGCCGAACAAATGTGGCGATCGCGAAAAAATTGGAGCAGGGCTTGCATACACTGGTTGAGAAATTCTGCGTCCTGGGCCGCTGCATCATTTATCAGCACCCCTGGGTAGCCGTAGGGGGATACGACATCGAAGACATCGCTGGGCGATTCTGCAAACAAGGGACTGCACTGACGCAACAGGTAGGGTAGGAAAAAGAGGCGATCGCCTTGTTCTATGCGAATAGCCTCTGGCACAGCCTTTATCCACCTAGCTTCTAATGCAGCATAGTCTGGCAGATGATAAAAATCATGGCTCAGCGTCTCCTCCAAGGTCTCAGACCAGAGGGGGTTCGATGCATCAATCACCTGAATCTTCATGTAGGGATATTGACTCCTTTGAGCAGCGGTGGCCAGTGAAGAAGAGCAGAATCTTCTAGTCTGCAGAGCAACTAACGATCGCGTACTGCAGCCAATTGTTTGGCCCGCTTGATCGCAGCAATTTGTCGTTCAGACTCTTCATTACAACCTGCTATGCCGATGCCTTCGCGCTTCAGCACCTTGACAACTGTCCTAAACAAAATTTTCAGATCTAGCGCCAGTGACCAGTGGTTAACGTACCAGACATCCAGCGCTAGCTTCTCCGACCAGGATAAACTATGACGCCCGTTGGTCTGTGCCCAGCCAGTAATTCCCGGTTTCACATTGTGACGGGTTGCTTGCTCTGGGGTGTAGTAGTCCAGATATTCCACCAGCAAGGGGCGAGGTCCGACAAAACTCATGTCCCCTTTGAGCACATTCCATAACTGGGGTAATTCGTCTAGGCTGGTTTGACGCAACCAATATCCCAGGGCCGTCATACGCTTTTCATCTGGCAGCAAGTTACCCTTAGCGTCGCGCTCATTTGTCATAGAGCGAAACTTGTAGAACTGAAACACGCGGCCATCTTTACCTGGACGAGGTTGCGTAAAAAATACAGGGCCCCCCATCGTGTAGTAGACTGCGATCGCCACGACCAAAATGACAGGAGAAAAAATTAGGAGAAGAATTGCCGCAAACAGCCGATCAGCGATCGCTTTAATTAGTCTTTGCATGAGCCTACTCATAAGTCCAAACTTGAAGCTGGCAAACAGTGAAACGAGAAAGCAAGAAACAAGCCTTGCAAGAAATCTGAATCAACAGAGAAGCTAAGAATTCAAGGCTCCAATCCAGAAAAATTAACTTGAAGTCATCCTTATGCTGACTGCGATAATAAGTGGCTATATGTTTGTAATAATGAGTAGATGCATATCCCTCAAGTTTAGAAAAGGAAACTGGGATGGAGCTAATTTGCCACTGCAAAAAATAACATGAAGCCACTGAAGATGATTTCCAGTCCAAAGACTCATTCAATGTAAAGAGTCAGTCTGACATAGGAGTCTGACATAAGAATAGAGTGAAAACAAATCATTCCAATCAACACAAAGCAACTGAGAAAAATAAGCAGAACAAATCTTTTGCAACCCATTACGTTCAAGCATACAGTTGCCTGGCTATAGCTGTCTTGCCAAAATGCACAAAATTAATCGCAAAATCTTTTGAGAAACCAGCCTTGCTGCAATCACACAAATGACAGCTACAACATGCAATCTCTATAAAAACTTGATTGCAGATAAAGTGATCTTTATAGCGTCTTTAATACCTTTTGAGTGCGAAGCTCATTCTGGGTGTTTCGCACTCAAAAGATGTTAACCAAATTAGCAGGGTGGATACGTAGCTTACCTGGGGGGATGCAACTGTCTTAGGAACGCTGTAGGGCGGATCCAACGACACGGGTATGACTTTCCGATGGTTGCAAAAGTTGTTGATAGAAATCTGACAACCGTCGGAAGACAAACCGTTCATCATACTCTGCCTCAAGCCGTTGACGACCAGCCTTGCCATAGGCGCGTCGCAAGTTGCTATCCGCAAGTAACTGACCTAGGGCGTCGGCCAGACGATCGCTATCCTGAGGCGGCACAATTAAGCCTGTTTGCCCATGAACTACTGCCTCTCGGCACCCGCGAATATCAGTCGCAACAACAGGTAGCTCCATCCCCATGGCTTCCAGAATCGAACGAGGCAAGCCTTCGTGGGTAAAGGTAGGTAATGTGAAGACGTCTAATAGTCCTAGGAGTTCGGGTATGTCATCTCGATAGCCTGTTAAGGTAACATGGTTCGCCAAGCCAAGTTCTTGAATCCTTTGCAACAATTGAACTTGGAAAGGTTCTGGGTCACCACTTACCTGACCACCAATGATCACAACATGGAGATGGGGAAAATCAGGCAGTAGTTTTGCTGCCGCTTCCACCAGATATCCACTCCCTTTCTTGTAAGTTAGCCGCCCAATCGTACCAATAATAAGACTGGCGCTTGGTGGAATCTGAAGGGACTGACGCAACTGGTTCTGGTGGGCTGGGTCGAGGCGATCGCGATGAAACCTTTCGACATCAATGCCGTTGCCCAAGTATGCAATCTTTTCAGGGGGACAGAGACCTAGCCGTTTGGCAGTCTCGCAGTCTTCGTGATTTTGTGACAGAAATAAATCAGTAAATAGTCCGCAAAACTTCTCTACGGCTGCGTATAGACGAAACTCTAGAAAAGAGGAGCGATCGTGAAAGGGCAACCCATGGGAAGTATAGACTACGGCATTTGCATGTGCTAACTTGGCGGCAAGGCGACCGAGGGCTGAAGCGATGGGCGTATGGACATGAATGATGTCATACTGCTGATCACGCATCAGCTTTGCTAGGCGAAAGACGCTGGCTAGATTGGTGCTAGAGACAATGCGACGCTCAATTGGTATGGCATGGACAGTGTATCCTTGCTGTCGTAGTGTTTCGACCTCTGATCCAGGGGAGCAAGCAATGTGCACATCGTGTTGGTGCGCCAGAAAATAATCAATTTGGGGCTTAAGCAGCCCTTTGGCAGTAATTCCGAGCGCACAAATATGTAGAATCTTCATCGAATCATCCTGGAGAACGCAATACCCTATAACATCTCGCAAAGGCTATCTCCCTAAAACAGGAATCACTGTAGGGAGCCAAGGGAGGAGAGTTGTTGACTGAAGGCGATTGCATAATGATGCTTCACATCAACTGCCATTCCCCTGCATTGCTAAATGCTGCATGACTAAATTGAGTGTTCGCAACACTAGTGTAAGCAGAAATGGTTTGTTCACAATGCCATCTTGCCAAACCGCTGATGGAGCAACACCGCGCAGAGGCTGGGCGTCAGAGAGCAGAGGCTGAGCGTCAGAGGGCAGAAGATGCAGAGATCCTTTGAGAACGCTACCGACAGCAGTGTGGTGAGCTTTCGGACAGTTAAAAAGCGATCGCCCATCCACCACTCAAAATAGGCGAGATCGGAGAAAAATAAACCATCTCCCTAGCTGCCAATGTCAAGTGCGTTGCCCCAAAAAAGGGCACTACGCGCTCATGACGTAAAGGGCGTTTTGTGGGAATTCCCGCACAGTGGGGATTCCCACAAAACGCTTTGTTCTACCCTATGGGTGTAGCGCTATAGCAGCCTGCGTAGAACGTCACCAATTGAGGAAATAGGGACTGAACTCGATTGTGCTCCTGTTAGCACTACCCTCAAGCTTGTGGATCAATGCTTGAGCGATCGCGCTGCAAATTCTGGGGATTGACATAGCGAAATCATCGCTCAGTTTGGGCAAATTATGACTAACTATGAAGATCGGTTCCTTCAATTCCTGGAGTCATCCCATTGTATGGATTCGCAACCCTCTTCCCGGAAAACCAATCTACTTTTACTCATCTTCGCTCTTGCATTGATTTATTATGGGACGGCCAAACTAGGGCAATACCTTGCTATTCCACCGGGATTTATTACCCCCGTCTATCCTCCGTCTGGAATTGCGCTGGCGGCAATTTTGTTGACAGGATATCGCGTCTGGTGGGGCATTTGGTTAGGGGCGTTTGTCGCGGCGGCATGGCCACTGTGGGCAAACACAGGCATTTTGTCTATGGCGATCGCCTCGGGGTTGGGGATTGCCACAGGTTCCGTCCTGCAAGCTGTGGTTGGGGCTGCTCTAATCCAGCGCTGGATTGGTGTGCAGCAAATTTTTACCAGTGCGCCCAAAGTGGCGAAATTTAGCGGCATTGAACTGTTGAGTTGCATGGTGAGTCCTACGTTCGGGGCAACCACCATGTACTTGTGTGGGTTCATTCCCAGAGAGGACTACCTCAATAGCTGGTTAACCTTCTGGTTGGGGGATGCGATTGGCGTATTGGTGGTCGCCCCCCTCCTAATCATTTGGGCGGAAGATTGGTTTCACCGAGGCCATGCAACTCAGCCACCCCCCCCGCTGGATCAACGGCCCGCAGCCCCCCAATCGCTGCGACCAATGGTAGAAATTGGCATCTGGACTGTCTTGCTAGTGGCAGTGGGGATGGTGGCCTTCGGCTTTGGCTACCCGGTGGAATATCTGCTGATTCCGCTGTTGGTTTGGGCTGCCTTTCGTGCTCCGCAGCGATATATTGCAATCGCCCTTTTCTTTGTAGCCGCACTGGCGATCGCTGGGGCCATTCGTGGTACTAGCTCTTTTAACCGCAACACCTTAAATGAAACCTTACTGCTGTTGCAGGCATTTATTGGGACGGTCACAGTGACGACACTGATTCTCTCCGCCGTCATTATTGAACGCGAACAAGTTAAGGCTCGACTCGAGCGAGTGAACGAAGAGCTAGAACTCAAAGTTGAAGAACGGACCGCTGCTTTGAAGCAATCAAAAGAGATGGCTGAAGTTGCCAGTCGTGCCAAGAGTGAGTTTTTGGCGAATATGAGCCATGAATTGCGGACTCCCCTCAATGGGATTCTGGGTTATGCTCAGATCCTCAGTCGCTCCCAGAGTTGGGGTGAGAAGGAACGCAAAGGCGTAGACATCATTTACCAGTGTGGCTCCCATCTGTTAACGCTGATTAATGACGTATTGGATATCTCTAAAATTGAAGCCCAGCGCATGGAGCTAGATCCTCATGCTGTCCATCTACCTGGGCTATTGCAGGGCATTGCTGAAATTTTGGAGATTCGCGCCAGTCAGAAGGGTATCGAGTTTGTCTATCTCCCAGATGCAGATCTGCCTGAAATGGTTGAGGTGGATGAGAAACGACTGCGACAAGTCTTGATTAATCTTTTGGGCAATGCAGTCAAGTTTACAGAGCAGGGGACAGTAATCTTTAAGGTAATCAAGGTCAGACCATCTCCATCCACCACTTTGGTGCCCAGGCAGGAAGTGGCCTGTGATCGAGAAACTGCGGCTGAATTCCAAACAACCCGTTTGCGTTTTCATATTGAAGACACAGGCATCGGCATGAGTGCTGACGTATTAGAAAAGATCTTTCAGCCGTTTGAGCAGGTCAGCGACGCAAAGCGGAATTCGGAGGGAACGGGGTTAGGGTTGGCAATCAGTCAAAGCATAGCAGTACTGATGGGTAGCAAGATTCACGTCCAGAGTCAACCTGGCGTCGGAAGCGCCTTTTTCTTTGATGTAGATCTGCCAATTTCTACAGAATGGCAAATACACAGTAGTCGTGTGACCGGAGAGCAAGTGATTGGATATCAAGGTAAGCGTCAGACGATTTTAGTGGTAGATGATAAGTGGGAAAACCGCTCAGTGGTCGTCAACTTATTAGAACCGCTAGGCTTTTCAGTGATTGAAGCAGAGGATGGACAGGATGGATTGAATAAAGCGATGCAGATCAGGCCTGATCTGATCATCACCGATGTTCTTATGCCTGTGATGGATGGATATCAGTTCCTGCAAAAAATTCGTCAGTCTGAACAGCTTCAATCAATTCCTACGATTGTGTCTTCTGCATCAGTATCTACGATGGATCAGCAGCAAAGTCTGGAAGCGGGGGGAGACGATTTTCTGGCAAAACCAGTTCAGGCTGATGACCTGTTCCAGATGATCCGCAATCACTTGCAAATTACCTGGATCTACCAGTCTCAAAGTGTGACGGAGGTGCAGTCTCAGATCGCTTCTAGGGGTCAGTCTCATCACACGACAACAATCACTGCCCTGACCCTCCCCCCTAAGGAAGACCTACAACTGTTCCTGCAGTTGGCACAACAGGGAAGATTAAAGAAGTTACAGGAGATGGCGATCGCGCTACAACAACAAAACCCTCAGTACAGGCCCCTTGTTCAAGAACTTGTGGAATTGAGTCAGGGATTTCAAGTTGAGCAATTAGAAACACTGATCCAGCAGTGGTTGAATAACGTCGTGCCGTGTGTCTAAGTGAGGTTGGTGATGAAGCATGTACCGTTGATTTTGGTGGTGGATGACACGCCTGCGAATTTAGAGGTGGTTGCAGAGGTGTTGAGTGATGCGGGGTATGAAGTGGCGATCGCCACTGATGGCGAACGGGCGATCAAACAGGCCAACCTCAGCCAGCCTGACCTGATTTTGTTGGATGTGATGATGCCAGGGATTGATGGCTTTGAGACTTGTCGCCAGCTTAAAGCATCAGCGACTACAGACGACATTCCTGTCATCTTTATGACTGCTCTGTCTGACACAACCGATAAGGTGAGAGGCTTTACCTTAGGCGCTGTCGATTACATTACTAAACCCTTTCAGACGGCTGAACTGTTAGCCCGTGTGACGACTCAACTGAAACTGCGCCACTTCAGCCAAACTCTAGAGCAGCAGGTTGAGCAACGCACTACTGAGCTAAAAGAGACGCTGCTCCAGTTACAGCAATCTCAGATGCAGATCGTGCAATCTGAGAAACTGGCAACCCTGGGTCAGCTAGTAGCGGGGGTGGCCCATGAGATTAACAATCCCGTTAATTTTATTCATGGTAATCTCACCCATGTGCAGGGATACGCCACAGATCTCCTGTCGTTTGTCGAGTTGTTTCAGCGGCACCGGGCCAATGCTGCACCAGAGTTGCAGCAAGCTGCGGCTGATCTGGATCTTGACTTCATTCAGGACGATCTACCCAAGACTCTCGCGTCTATGAAAGTTGGGACTCAGCGGATCTACGAAATTGTGCGATCGCTGCGGAACTTTTCTCGGTCAGATGAGGCAGGCTACAGCATTGTCGATATCCACGAAGGCCTTGATAGTACATTGTTGATTCTGCAACACCGCCTCAAAGGTAAGCCTGAATATCCAGAAATTCAGGTCATCCGAGACTATGGCCAACTTCCCTTGGTGGAATGCCATGCTGGATCAATGAACCAGGTTTTTATGAATATTCTGGCCAATGCGATCGATGCACTAGAAGAACTACACACCCATTGCAGTGCTCAAGAGCGTCAGCAGCACCTTGGTCAGATCACGATTCGGACGACAATGATTGATGATGAGTGGATACAAATTGCGATCGCTGATAACGGCCCCGGCATTCCCCTAGACTTACAATCGCGAATTTTTGATCCCTTCTTCACCACCAAACCCATGGGGAAAGGGACGGGAATTGGCATGTCCATCAGCCATCAAATTATTACAGAAAAGCACCGAGGCAAACTGATATGTGTCTCGTCTCCGAACCAAGGAGCAGAATTTATGATTCAAATTCCTGTGCGGCAGCAAAATTGCATGGGAGAGCAGGCCAACCATAGCCATTAGCCCCCCACCAATGGAGAGCATCATCAACCCACTGGTTAGCCGTTTTTTCTCCCAGGCTGCTTCTTGCATGGCAATAGTCGTCAGTTCCGGCATCATCTCTTGTTTGAACTGCTGTAATAATTGTTCAGTCCGCGCTTCTAATTGAGTAATGGTGTTCTTTAAGTGCAGATCGGTCATGTGTTCGCTAACGAACTGATTGAGTCCACGGGTGAATGACGCAAAGCTGGCAGGAGCATATTTCTGTTTGCTATATCAGGCAGAGGCAGGACTATTGGAGGTTTCAGCGGTGCTGGAAGTATCTTCGACAGTAACTTCAGTGGCCGTGATCGTGACACTATCTGCTGCTTTGCGGGCTGCGATCGCCTCCAAAACAGCAACCCGAGCCTCTTCTGCTGCTGCTGCCGCAAATGCGATCGCGGTCAAGGCGTAGTCTTCTGCCTCATCGGCATGCTTCAGCAGTTTCTGCTGGTCTCGCTTTTCTTTCCATTCGGCAACTTGCGCTTGGATCTCTGCTTTTTTACTCTCTAGCCCTTTGGCTAGCTTTTCTTTCATCTCGATGAATTCTTGCTTTTTGGCATCTAGGGTAGTTTTGGCATCATCGAGCTTTGCTCTCACGGTACTCTCTGCGTCTTTCGATACCGTTAAAAGCTGTTGCTTAACTTGCTCAACTTGACTCTCAATACCATTTAAACGAGCCTTCAAGTCATCACAAAACTTATCAATTCTTTCACTCATTGCTTGTTCCCTCGCTTTTTCTGGAAATAAAACAAGAATTGTCACGACTCAGGCTTTGCTCTGAGCGCCGAGCCACTCTCATCCCCCAGCCCTTGCTCCCAAACTTGGGAACAGGAGAGTCAGAGGCAAGGGTATAGCTTGCTTCCTATAGAGTGGGCAGGCTGAGTAGTTATCAAGCGTTTCTCTCGTTAAGCCCATGCTAGTTAGATTTGGACGGCCTGAGGCAAATTGAGTTCAATCAATGCAATCAAATTCGTATTGCCGTAGGAAATCGTGCTAGTTAGACGTGGGCAGTCTTGGGCAAATTGAGTTTCGTGAACCAGGATGAGCGGCTGCAGGGGCGATCGCTTATCCTAATTGTAGGTCTACAGGTTTTGACTCCAGTATCAGCACAAAATTTTTTCAGGATTACTTTTTTACGTGAATTCGGGATACGCTGAAACCCTT
>FQKF010018364.1_pt1 | contig 14974 bp, 11 predicted proteins | sample 1504521 | NCBI WGS metagenome assembly FQKF01 (sample SAMEA4475357, study PRJEB15587) | soil metagenome | biome: Soil; feature: Field | place: India | collected 2015-03-11 | depth 0 m
GCAACGGCGTAAAACATTGCAGATGGAAAGGGTAAAAGACCATGTTTTTGCATCGTGTGACGCGCGGGTATCTGGTGGTGATTGCCGGTCTGATCGCCTTCTTTGGTCGCCGGTTGCTGGCAGGTGATGCGCTCTGGCCTCCGGGGTTGATGGATGCCGAGATTCTGAGCGAGACTGAAATGTGGATTGTCATTTCAACCGCGCTGATGATCGGTCCGGCAGTGGCGCTTGGGCGCTTGCGCGCCATCCTGATCGCACTGCCCTTTTCGTTGCCGCCGATCATGCTCTACCTGACATTCTATCCTCTCTTGATCGTCTTTCTTCTGCTGGCAATGATCCCCTGGCTGGTGCATGCCGCATTGAGTTCGTGGTTGCCCGAACGACAACAGGAAACATGAAATGGTCGTCGTTCTGACGATGCTCGCTCTTGAACGTTGCCAGGAGTGCAGTTGGCGCGGGCTGCGCGTGTCGAAGCGCGCGGGCTGCGCGTGTCGAAGCCCACGCGCACTCCACCAGCGCATGGGCTGCGCGTGTCGAATTGCGCGGGCTGCGCGTGTCGAAGCCCACTATCCCACGAGCGGCTCTTCCCGTTGTTCCGTGCCATTCCGTGCAACCAGCACCGCCATGGCGCAGGCTGCCAGAACGCTCTGCGGATTTCCGCTTGGTTCAGGCAGCGCCACCGGCACGCGCCCGCCGACGATAATGCCAGCGGATTGCGCATGCGCCAGGCGATCCAGTTGCTGCACCAGCATGGTGCCGGCTTCCAGGTCTGGCGCAACGAGAATGTCCGCCTGACCGGCGACCGGTGAGGTCAGTTTCGCCTGCCGTGCCGCCTCTGGTGAGACAGCATTCTCGAAGGCGAGCGGTCCGTCTACGATGCCGCCGACGATCTGCCTGCGGTCGACCATCTTGCACAGCGCAGCGGCATCGAGTGTCGAGCGCAGTTTTGGACTGATTGTCTCGACAGCGGCGAGAATAGCGACTTTTGGTTGTTCGACGCCGAGCGCCAGCGCCAGGTCGATGGCGTTTTGCACAATCGCCCGTTTCTCCTCCAGGGTCGGGTCGGTATTCATGCCCGCATCGGTGATGAAGAGCAGCCGGGGGTAGTTGGGCACATCCATGGCGTACACATGGCTCATGCGCCGGTGGTCGGTAATGCCGGTATCGTGCGCCACCAGTTCGTGCAGTAACCCATAGTAGCGCACGCCAGGATCGACGATCGCCTCCACCTCTCCGGCGCGCGCCATGGCGACAGCGCGCGCCGCTGCGGCGCGTCCGTCGGTTGTTGGTTCGAGGCGAAACGCATTGAGGTTGATATCCAGCGTTTCCGCCACGCGCCGCAGCGGCGCTTCGGGTCCGACGATCACCGGATCGATCAGGTTTGCCTGCGTTGCTTCGACAATGCCGTGGAGCGCCATCGGTTCGGAGGGGAACACCACCGCTGCGCGCACCGGTCCCAGCAACGATGCGCGCCGGATGATCGCCTCGTAGTTGGCGCCGGGTTTGTGCAGCAGCACTTCCGGCAGACTGACCCGCTGGCGCTTGACCTTCTCGGCTGGTGCGAGCACCTCGGCGCTGCCGCTGATGACGACTTCGCCGTGTTGATTGGTGCACTGGCAGTCGAGCGTCACCCGGCGCTTCTCCGGGTCTCTGGCGGTTACGGTGACAGCCACGGTGATCGTGTCGCCGATGGCGACCGGACGGCGGAAGCGCAGCGTTTGGCTCAGGTAGATGGTGCCGGGACCGGGAAGCATCGTGCCGAGCACGGTCGAGATCAGCGCACCGCCCCACATGCCATGGGCGATGATCTTGTGGAAGATGTCGCTGCGAGCATATTCCTCATCGAGATGCGCAGGGTTGACATCGCCAGACATCACTGCAAACAACTCGATGTCGGATTTGGTCAATGTGCGGGTCAGCGATGCGCGATCGCCGATCTTGATTTCGTCGAAGGTGCGATTTTCGATGTATTCCGTCATTGGAACGCCTCCCTTCACCTTACCTTCAGCATACGAATGGGAGTTACAACGCGCTGCATTGGCAATACGACCCGGATGCGAATCCTGTTTGCTGCAAAATTGTTACCAAATCGTATGCCTATCGTGTCTGTTTTATGCGAAATATAGCGTATAATGCGAAAAGAAATCGGTGACATTGTGCAGTGCGTTCATGGTTCGTATTCACCGCTTGTTGATTGCCATCGTTCTGGTGTATGCGCTGGCGGCGGCTCTGCCAGCAGCGGCGCAGCAGGAACCGCCTCCTGATCGTTCTGATGACCATGCGGTTGGTGACGCGCTTCCAACCGCATTACCAGCGAATGACCCTGTCCCAGAGACGCTCGCCAGCATCCAGGCAATGCACCAGGTGTATCTGCCGCTCATCCGTACGCCCGCCTCTCCCAATCCGTTCGGTTTCGATGTGCGCGTCTATGCGCCAGATGCGGTGATGCCGCTGGTGATCGAGGCGAATCCGCGCTGGTCGCGCGCCGGTGATGTATTGTGGGCGCTGGTCGAGCCGGTGCGCGGCGGCGGGTACCGCTGGGAGGCGATTGCCGATGTCGAGCGCAATGTACGCCGCCTGCGCGCTGTGGGTATCGAGCCGACCCTGATGGTTCAGTGGTCGCCTTCGTGGGCGCAGAGCATCCCTGGGAAACTGTGCAGCGCGCCGCGCCCGGATACAATCGCCGATTTTGCTGCATTTATGCGCGCAGCGGCGCGGCACTTCTCCAGCGGCGATCTGCGGGTGGATTACTGGGAGATCTGGAATGAACCTGATTTTCGACCCGATGAAGTGAAGGGCAATGAGGGGTTTGGATGCTGGGCGACGTATGAAGCGCCCTACTACGGCGGCGACTACTATGGCCAGGTGCTGCGCGCCGTCTATCCGGCGGTCAAGGCGGGCAATCCCAATGCCCAGGTATGGGGCGGCGCATTGATGCATCGCTGGCCCGACGACACGCACACGCTGGGGTTTGTGCGCGGTATGCTGGCGGAGGGCGCAGCCAATTCGTTCGATGCGCTCAGTTTCCATGCCTATGGGGAATGGGAAGCTGGCGATCGTCTGTTGTTCAAATACTGGCGCTTGCGCCGCCTGCTCGATGATCACGGACTGCGCACAAAACCGATGGTGGCGACCGAAATTGCAGCGACCTGCACTGCGCCCTCGAATTGCCCTCCCGATTTCCAGCGCCGCCAGGCGAACTATGCCGCGCGGATTTATGCGCAGGCGATTGCACTCAATCTGCTGGGCGCCTTCTGGTATCCGATCTCGTTCCGGGGCGAGGGCTTCCTGCACAGCCACCTGGTTGATGAAACCGATGAAGGGTTGGCGCCGCGCCCGTCGTTCTACGCTTTTCGCAATTCAGCGCGCCTGCTCACCGGCGTGCGCTACACCGGTCCGCCGCCGGTCGAACCGGCGCCCGGTCAGATCGGCACGGTGCAGGTGCTGACATTCGAGAAGGGACGGAACCGCCTGTATGTGCTCTGGGTGCCGCGGACAGACTTTCCGGTGCTGTACAATCTCCGGGTTCCGCCCGGCGCCACCGCTATCTGCACCGATCAGTTGAACCTCTCGACGCCAGCAACGTACTATTGCTCTGATGAGAACCGCGATGGACTCATTCCGCGCGCAGTGAATGAATTGCCGCAGTACGTGGAAGTGGTGATGCCGTAAAGGTTCCCATTTTCGCCAAACCCTTCGCACCGTTTGCCGTGCGCCGCCTTCCATCTGAAACGTTCAATCGCCATCACGAGCAGCGACGACGGAGCGGTGCAACGGTTCATGCCGTTGCGATGCAACGGCGCTACCTTTGCATATGCAATCTGCAACCTTCAATCTCCATCCCTGGCGCCCGCAAGTCGGCGTCCCTCTGGCCTCTCACCTCTTGCCTCGCACCGCTCCTGCCACGCCTGCTGCGCTTCTGCATACGCTGCCGGGGTTCCGATGTCGAGCAGGTAGCCGCGTAATGGGCGTCCATACACCGCCGCGCCAGACCGCAACAGCGCCGGAATGATGTCGTGCCCGAAGTCGCTGAAGCCGGGCGGGGTCCAGGAGACGATCTCCGGTTCGCACACATAGACGCCGGCGTTCGCCGTGTCGCCGCCATCCCACGCTGCCGGTTTCTCGATGAAGCGTGTCACGCGACCGTCTGCATCGATGTCGATCATGCCCTGGGAGTGAGGCGCGTTGGTGCGTTTGAGCGCCAGGGTCATGAGTGCGTGGTGCTGGCGGTGAAACCGTATCAGGTCATCGAGGTCGATGTCGAGGAGCAAATCGCCGTAGATCACAAGGAATGGCTCATCGAAAAAGCCGGGAAAATTGTGAAGTGCGCCTGCTGTGCCGCGCAGTTCCTCTTCTACCGCATAGTGCAGCCGCATTCCAAAACGTGAACCATCCCCCAGCCCGGCGCGCACCACGTCTGGCAGATGGTGAAGGTTCAACGCCGCCTCAGTAACGCCATATCGTCTCAACCACTCCAGCGTCCACGCCAGGAGCGGTCGCCCGGCGACTGGCAGCATGGGTTTGGGGCATGTATCAGTCAGCGGGCGAAGGCGCGTCCCTGCGCCAGCCGCCAGAATAAGCGCTTTCATAGGAGTTAGAGGTTAGGAGTTAGGGGTTAGAGATTGGTCTTCAACCCTCTAACCCTCAACCCTTCAACCTTTCACTTTCTAACCTGCAACTTTCTAGCCTCCAACCTTACTAACCTTCCTGCCTTATAATGTCTCGTATTCCGCCCCAAGTTCTATTTTCCCTATCTTGATGACAGTTCGATGAATTATGCCTGCCATGTTTTTCGCAAAACGCGCAGCCAGTTCTCGTGCGCCAGTTTGCGCAACGCTGGCTCATCGAACCCGCGGCGGCGCAAGGTTTCCAGCAGGCGCGGAAGTCCGGCGACGTCGCCAAGGTCGCGCGGCATCAGCGCGCCGTCGAAGTCCGAACCGAAGCCGACGCAATCAATCCCCAGACGCTCGACCAGATAGACAATATGGTCTGCCACCACATCCAGCGGTGTGTCTGCATCGCGCTGTCCATCGGGACGAAGGAAGCCGACGTGGAAATTGACGCCAACCATCCCGTCCGAATCGCGGATCGCATCGAGTTGCCGATCCGTCAGGTTGCGCGGTGAGGGGCAGATTGCGTAGGCATTCGAATGCGTGGCAACCAGAGGAGCGTCGCTCAACCGCGCCACATCCCAGAAACCGGCTTCATTCAGGTGGGAAAGGTCGATCAGAATGCCGAGACGGTTGCACGCCTCAACCAGTGCGCGCCCGGCATCGGTCAGACCGGGACCGAGATCAGGGGTGTGGGGGAAACGAAACGGCACGCCGCAGCCGAAAGCGTTCGGCCGGCTCCAGACAATGCCCAGTGAGCGCAGTCCCGCCTGGTGCAACACCTCGAGCGTATGAAACTCAGGATCGATAGGATCGGCGCCTTCGAGGTGCAGGATTGCGCTCAAGGTATTGGTCTGGAGTCCGCACTCAATGTCGCCGACCGTGCGTGCAATACAGACCTGCCCGGCGGATTGGGCTTCGATGCGAAAGAGGAGCGCGGTCATTCCCAGAGCGGTTTGCAGAGCGTATGGGTAGGGCAGCGGATCAGGCAGGGCGCCATCATCGGTTGGCGGCGTGTCGGGCGGCGCGGGGACGAAGACGGCAAAGAAGCCGCCAGCAAAACCGCCAGCACGGGCGCGTGAAAGATCGAGGTGTCCGTGCGTTGATGCAAAGAACGAATCGCCATGTTCTGCGGTGTACAGACGCAGCAATGCGTCATTATGACCGTCGAAGACTGGGAGTGCTGATGTCACGCAATCTCACTTTCTCAGCGCCTGTCCGAATATATCAGATGACGCCTTCTATTGTACAATACTACCCATGAGCGAGTACACACTGCGCTGGTTGCTGGCGGCACAGCAGGATATGAGCGGAGAGCGCACCGGCGGCGACGGCGATGGCGCCGGTCCGGTATGTGTTGCAGAAGTCGAAGGGATTATTCGTGCGCAAATTATCCGTTCGTACCTGGAAGATGCAGGGATACCAGCGCATCTGGCGGGTGAAGCGGTTGCCGGGGTCTACGGCTTGCTTCACGGTCCCCTCAGCGTTGTGAAGGTGTATGTGCCAGCCGCGCTTGCCGATGATGCGCGCGAGTTGCTGGCAGACCTCGATTTTGGCAATGAGGGCGACACAGAGACGCCATAGAGCCTAACCGCAAACCACGCGCCTGCGGTCTCATGGCACGGCGCGCCAGCGACGACATCTATGACCGGCGCAGCAGTGCTAATCCCTGCGTGAAGAGCGCGATCTGCGCGAGAGCGAACCAGACCGCCATGAGCGCCAGCAGCGCCCGCGCCACCCCGAACCAGACAGGCAATGCCGCGCGTAACGCCGTGAGATCGGCGCGCAGATCGTCCACCAGCGTCTGATAGCGGTTGATCACCTGGCGTGCGTCGCGGAAACCGTCATTGATCGCGGCAATGTTTTCGGCGACCGTCCCGGTATTCGCGCCAATCTGCGCCAGATTGGCGCTGGTGACCGTTAACCGATCACGCACGCTGCTCAGCGATGCCGGCAGGGGATCGAGGCTGTCGGAAACCTGCTGGATCGCCTGGTTGAGCGGCACATCTGGATTATAGGTATTGGCGCCGAGCAGCCCGATCCGGCTGATTGTCCCGAGCACGGCGTCGGCGACGCGGGCCGTTTCTCGCGCCGACGCCAGGGTTTGCTGCGTCGAGCGAATGGCGCGGGGAATCTCGACGCCAACCAGCGTCCCAACGCGGTCGAGCGTCGGCAACGTATCGCTGATCGCTTGCCCGGAACTGCGGACGGTCGTTTCGATGGCGATCATCGTTTCGGAGGCGCTGGTAAGCGATGCATCGGCGGCGGTCAGTCCATCGGCGGCGACGATCAGCGCCTGATCGAGGTCCGCGATGCGGCTATGCAGCGTCTCTTCCGCCGCACTGAGCGCCGGCAGCCCGATGAATAATCCTGCCAGGCTGATGACCAACCCCAGCACACCCGCGCCAAAGAGCAAGAACCCGACTGTTTGCCGGAAAAACCGTTTCATTGAACCCCTCACCACACACCCCTCACCCCTAACCTCCCGTATCAAGCAGAGCCGTGGCTGCTGCCGGTTCGAGCGCCTCCGCAAAGAGCCAGCCCTGTCCATACGCGCACGACATCGAACGAAGATGCGTCAGTTGTTCCTCGGTTTCGGTTCCCTCGGCAATGACCGTCATCCCCAGTGAACGTGCCAGCGCAATAATGGTGCGCACGATTTCGGTGTTTTCGTGGCTGCGGTGAATCTGGCTGATAAACGAACGATCGATCTTGATCGTCCCGATAGGAAAGCGATGGAGATAGCTGAGCGATGAATAGCCGGTGCCGAAATCGTCGATGCAGATCTGCACACCGAGAGAACGCAGGTGCATCAGCACCCGGTTGGCAATGTCGCCATGTTCGATGATCGCCGTTTCGGTAATTTCGAGGTGCAGCGCGTCTGCATCGAGGTTGTAGTCATTGATCAGTGCGGCAGTACGCTCAACCAGGTCGGGATCAGCGATCTGGCGGGGAGAGAGATTGACATTCATTGCCAGCATTCGCGCGGGGTGGCGTTGTTTCCATTCGCTCAATTGGCGGCATGCTTCGTGGAGCACCATCTGGCCAATCGGTACGATCAATCCCGTCTCTTCAGCCACGTCGATGAACTCGGCGGGACTGACGATGCCACGGTGCGGATGCCGCCAGCGGAGCAGCGCTTCGAATCCGACGGTCTGCTGGGATCTGAGATCGACGATTGGTTGATACACGACGAAAAACTCGTTGCGTTCGATGCCGCGGCGCAGATCAGTCTCAATTTGCAGGCGATGGCGCGCTCGGTCGTGCATGGCAGGGTGAAAGATGGCGTAGCGTGATCGTCCCTCGACTTTGGCGTGATACATGGCCGTATCCGCGTCGCGGAGCACATCGGCAGGCGAATGATAGCGCGCGCTCGCGCTGAGCGCAATGCCGATGCTGGCGCCGCTGAACACATCGTGTCCGCCGAGGTGGAATGGTTCTTCGAGCAGGCGCAAAATGCGTTCCGCCACGCTCAGCGCCGCCTGGGGTTCGCTCAGATCTTCGAGGAGCACAGCGAACTCATCACCGCCGAGACGCGCCAGGGTGTCGCTGGGTCGCAGGCAGCGTTCGAGGCGCCGTGCAATGGCAATGAGCAACTGATCGCCAACCAGGTGTCCCAGGCTGTCATTGATCAGTTTGAAACGATCAAGATCAAGGAACAGCACGGCGAAGGAGGGTGAAGCGCCGCGCTGTGCACGCGCAATCACGTGCTCCAGACGATCCATGAAGCGCGAACGATTGGCAAGCCCGGTCAGGCTATCGTGCAGTGCATCGTGCAACAGGCGTTGTTCTGCCAGTTTGCGCTCGTTAATGTCGGTTTGCGATCCAACGATTCGCACCGCCTGCCCTCTGGCATTCCACACCGCAATGCCGCGACAACTCATCCAGCGGTACGTGGTATCGCGGTGCAGCATGCGATATTCATACTCGAACCCGGAGATCAGGCGATGGAGATGGGCGCTCAGGCGCACATCCAACCCCTCGCGGTCGTCAGGGTGGACGCGGTCGAACCATTCAGACGGATCATTGCTGATCTCGTGCTCCTGGAAGCCAATTGTCGCCTTCCAGCGTTGCGAGAAGTAGATCTCGCCAGTGCGCAGGTTCCAGTCCCACAGACCATCATTGGCAGCCTGGGCTGCCAGCGCGTAGCGTTCTTCGCTGGCGCGCAGCGCTTCGGCTGCCTGGCGCGCCGTCGTAACATCGCGAAAAACCGCCACAGCTCCGCTGATATCGCCGTTCGCGTCGTGCAGTGGACGGGCTGTGACACTCAACCAGCGTTCCGTGGCGGAGTCGGGTGAAGCAAGCAGAAACTCAGCGCCATCGAGCGCCTCGCCTCGAAGCGCAACTGTGAGCGGCAGATCGTCGGGAGGGCAGGGGGCGCCATCGGCAGAGAGCAGCAGAGGGGCGTCCGTTGACGCCTGGGGCGTCAGATCGGCGACACGGTCGCCAAAGACGGCGTTTGCCGCCGGATTGATGTGCATCAACTGTCCTTCGCGGTCGATGACCACAATCGCATCGCCAATACTGTCAAGAATCGATTGCAGCGCCAGCGTCTGCTGGCGCAATGCTGCAGAGATGCGCTCGGCAGCGGCGCTGCGTTCGGCTGCTCGTTCCTCGAGGGTAGCGTTGAGCATACGGAGTTCGGCTTCAATGCGGCGGCGCTCGCGCTGCGAGCGTTCCAGCGCGTCGAGCGCCGCCAGCAGCGCGATGTCAACCGTTGCTGGCGCTGTGGTCCGGTTTGATTCGTCAGGGTCAGGGGTATCGTTGCCAAGCGTCCGCAGACGCTGCTCCAGGTAGGTGCGCTCGCGATCCCGGAGCATCTTGCGCTCGAGCGACGCATGCACGCGCGCGCGCAACAGGACATCGTTGAATGGTTTGAACAGATAATCATCGGCGCCGAGTTCGATGCACTGCGCAACCATATCAAGGTCGTATACCGCAGAAACGACAACGACCGGCGTGTGATAGATGATGTTCTGCTGGCGCAACTGGTGCAGGATCTCGATGCCGTTCATGTCGGGCATCATCAGGTCAAGCAGCACCAGGTCGAAAGACTGGCGCGACAGGAGGTCTAATGCTTCCCGCCCGCCAGTGGCGACCTGCACCTGATACCCCTGGCTGTTGAGCAGGCGCACAAGCAGGTTACGAATGTAGTCGTGGTCGTCAACAACCAGAATGTGTGGCGGCATGAATAGTGTGTTGCAGCCTGTCTGCTGATCGTCCACCAGCATGGAGGACGGTAAGGTTATCAGGCAGCGGTTTCTCGCTCTCTGGAGGACTCTGCCAGGAGTCTCTCGATTTTGCGGATCAGGCGGTCGAAGTCGATCGGTTTGGCTTCGAAGTCGTTGCAGCCGATATTCAAAGCGCGATACCGGTCTTCGCTGAGCGCGTAGGCAGTCAGCGCAATAATCGGGATCGTGCTGGTTTCGGGGCGCTTTCTGATCCGCTCGGTCGCCTGCCAGCCGTTCAGGATTGGCAGCCCCATATCCATCAGGATCAGGTCTGGTGCGGCATTGACCGATGCGAGCAAAGCGCGAACACCGTCTTCGGCGAATACAATCTCGTATCCTGCCATTTCCAGCCGGTGCGCCAGCAAGTCGCGGATGGCGGCGTCGTCTTCAACAATCAGAATGCGCGGCATGCTTGTCAGTCCTCCATGGGTTGCAGGTGTGCATACGTGGCAATGGTAGTGCGCACCTCGTGCACGAATTCATCGTAGTGGAACATTCCTTTGTGCAGGATACGCGTAACCGACCGGTTGAGGCTATCGTGTTCGTCAGGCGTCAGTTCTTTTGCTGTAACAACGATAATTGGGACGGAATATCCACCGGGGAGCATCCGCAGCGCCTCGATAAACTGCATCCCATCCATTCCGGGGAGCATGAGATCGAGCACAATGCCGTCCGGCATACTGGCGGTGCAGTGCTCCAGCGCAGTCTGTCCATCAGGCGCTTCGACGATTGTCCAATCCGGACATGCACGAGCCAGTGCACGGTGCAAATAGTCGCGCACGGCATCGTCATCCTCAACGATCAGCACCCGTCTGCTGTCTGTTTCTTCGGTTGTCGCCCGCCCGTTGAGCAACAGACGTATCTGATGCTCCAGGCGGTCCAGATCGGCTGGCTTGTTCAACGTTTCAGCCGCGCCCAGCAACACGCCACGCTCCGCATCGTCCGCTATCGTGAGTAGTATAACAGGGATTGCGGCGGTTTCGCTCGATGCTTTCAGTTCATTCAGCACCGTCCAGCCATCGATTTCGGGCATCAGGATATCCAGAATAATCAGATCGGGCATAAGAAGACGCGCCAGTTCCAGCCCGCTGGCGCCATCAGCAGCGGTTTCGATATGGAGATCGTGGCGTTCCAGCGAACGCGGCAACAGATCGCGGATGGATGGATCGTCATCGATTAGCAGGATCAGGCGCTTGCGTTCCTGCTGGTCGCCAGAGTCGGCTGGCGTTGCTGGCATCTCCTCACCTTCGACTGGCGCTGGCGCCGGTTCAGCAGCTGGCGCAAGGCGCTCGGGGAGGGTGACGACAAACGTTGTTCCGACGCCAGGTTTGCTGGTGACGGTAATATCGCCGCCGAGCAAATGAGCCAGGCGGCGGCTCAGCGCAAGCCCCAATCCGGTGCCGCCGTATTTGCGGGTCGTGGTTGGATCTGCCTGGGTGAATTCCGTGAACAGACGAGCCATCTGTTCATCGGTCATGCCGATGCCAGTATCGCTCACGGTGAAGGTAATCCAGGCGGAGCGACCATTGGCGCGCGCAGTGTGCGCCGCGTCGCTGCGCGCGATCGTCGCAGCAACGCTGCCATGTTCCGTGAACTTGCAGGCGTTGTGCACCAGGTTGTACAGCACCTGTCGCACGCGCACGTCGTCGGAGTGCATCAACCCGACAGCCGGATCGATCTCCAGGCGCAGGGTATTGTTGCGACTGTGCGCAAACTCCTCCAGTCCCGATACCACATCTTCAGCAAGCGCACGCACCGAAAAGGGTGCGACGTCGATGTGCATGCGTCCGGCTTCGATCTTCGAGAGATCGAGCAGGTCGTTGATAATCGCCAGCAGGTGTTTCCCGGCATTGCGCACGCGCGTAATATCGTCTCTGAGCCGGTCGAATTCGCCATTGCGCGCCGCGATCGCAATCAGGTCGGCATACCCGATGATGGTTGTCAGCGGGGTGCGGAGTTCGTGGCTCATGTTGGCAAGGAAACGACTCTTGGCGCGATTCGCCTCTTCCGCCCAGTCTCTGGCGTTGCGCAGGGTCTCCTCGGTCTGTTTCCGTTCGGTGATGTTGCGCGCCACGACCTGCCACACCGGTTTGCCTTCGGCAACAAATGGTGCGGCGACGAGTTCAAGCGTCACGTCGCTGCCATCAGGCAGCGTCAGGTCACGTTCGTAGCGGATAATGCCATCGTCGCCTGCGTGGTGAAGCGCCGTAGGGAGGAAGAGCGCCGCAGATGACCCGACCAGGCTGGATGCGCCGGTATGACCGAGCAGCTGCGTGCCTGCCGGGTTGAGGTAGATGATCCGCTCGCCGTCGTGGACAATAATTGCTTCGGGAGAGATTTCGACCAGTTGTCGATACCGAGACTCGCTGTGCGTCAGACGCTGGGAAGCCTGAGCCAGATCGTCGAGCATGCGATTGATTGCGTGACCCAGCCGGGCTACTTCGTCGTCACCGGATGGCGCGACGCGCGTTTGCCCATCGCCGCTGCGCCCGATCTGCGCAACCTGCGTACTGAGCGCAATGATGCGCGACAGAACCTGCCGTTCGAGCAGCGCCAGGATGATGGCGGCAAACAGACCGGTGACCAGCAGCAGGATCAGCATGTGGTAGCGCGAAGCGGCCAGACCGTACTGGAGAATGTCGCGCGGCACGTCGAGGCGCAGGATGATGCCCTCACCGCCGCGCAGGTCGTTGATCTGCGCATATCCGGCGATGCGGTCGCCGGCGAATGACAGCGGACGAATCACGATCGGCGCGCCGTTGTTTATCAACTGGCGCGCAAGCGCGAAGTCGGAGACCGACGAGGCATTGTTCGTCGACATAAGCGACAGCGTGTAGCCAGTAATGTCGCTGAGACGCGCCAGTTCAGCGGCATCGAGATCGCGCCCCATGATCAGGACGCCGCGCGGCGGTCCTGCGCCTGCGCTCGTCAGAATTGGATGTGCAGCGATCAGCATCGGTTGCCCATCGACGACGATCACGCCGCTGACGCCTCCGTTATTGTCAGCAACCTGAAGAAAAAGGGTATTTGCGCCGTTGAATGATGTCAGTTCGGCGGGGACTGGCAATTCCTGCCCGTCGATGACGCTTTGCCGGCGGGCATAGACAATGTCGCCGGAGGGCGTGACGAAGGCGACATATGATGCGCGTATATTGAGCAAGGCATCAGTCGAGACATTCGTATCGATGTAGTCAAGGTCGCGTTGCTCGATAAACGCATACGTGGAGTCCCAGACTGCGTAGTCTCTGGCGTTGCCGTACAATGCATCGATCTCATTCTGGAGCGTTTTGAGCGTTTGCTGCATCTTGTTCTGTACGCTCCGCTCTTCGAGTTCGCGGAAACTGCGCCCGATGATGAACTCGGACGTGAGCACCTGCAATACCAGCAGCGCCGTCAGCGCGGTAGCGATTACCTTGAGCGTCGTCGTGCGCAGCGATGTCGTCGGGGCGGAGAACACTCGTGGTTTCCTTTACAAAAAACGTGCCATCGGTCACGATGTATAGTGTACAATACGATCATTACCAATGTGAGTCAAATCCTTCCGATTCGGGATCGTAGTTCGGGTGAACGTTGCATGTTGAACGTTGAACGTCGTGTGCTGTGCGGATCATGGTTTTCTGCTTGCAGACCATAGATGTGCGACCTTAGATTCACGTCGATGGTCCGGGAGTCAGGTAAAAAACGTGATTTCTGGCGAAAAATGTTCATTTTCGGTTAATAACGGTCGCCAGATGAAGATTTTCGTTATTTTTGAGCTGTAAACTGGTGTACTCGTCGGAACTCATCACGTGACATTCTATGACATACTCACTCATCAACCAATCACACGAGCGATCCGATGCCACATTGAGTTATGAATGGCGTCGCACACCAGACGTGCGCCATCTCTACATTCATATTCCCTTTTGCCATCGGCGTTGTGCATACTGCGACTTCAACACCTACGCCAACATGGAGGATCGCATGGAGGCGTATGTGGCGGCGCTCTGCACCGAGTTGCGCTCACTGGCGCATCCGAATCGCGCCATCCCTTCAACGCTTCCGATGACTGCCGACCTGACGCGCGCAATGGTGCGCCCGACGATCTTTCTGGGCGGGGGAACGCCGAGCATGCTGCCGGAGGCGTTGATGGAACAGACGCTCGCCGCGGCTGATGCGGTTGTGCCGCTGCGCAATGCCGAGGTGACGGTCGAGTGCAATCCAGGGACGGTGCTGGGGCGCGACTACCTGCGCGCCCTGCGTGCTATGGGGGTCAACCGGGTGAGCCTGGGGGTGCAGAGCCTCCACGATCCGACGCTGCGGGTGTTGGGGCGCATTCATACGGCGGCGGAAGCCTATGCGTCATTCAACGATGCGCGCGCTGCGGGGTTCGAGCGCATCAACCTGGATTTCATCTTTGGGCTGCCGGGGCAGACGGTTGGGCAGTGGGAGGAGACGCTGCGCGAGATTGTGACATGGGGTGCGGATCATGTTGCGCTCTACTCGTTGATCCTGGAGGAGCGCACGCCGCTGTATGCGCAGGTGACGAGCGGGCGAATCACTGTTCCTGATGACGATGCCACTGGTGCGATGTATGAACTGGCGATCGAGCGCTTTGCCGCCGCCGGGTATGTGCAGTACGAAATCAGCAACTGGGCGCGCGCTGATGCTGCGGCTGCGCCTGTGCCTTCCCACGTCTGCCACCACAATCTGGCGTACTGGCTGAACGCCGATTACCTTGCGGCTGGCGCGGGCGCGCATGGACATCTCTACCCGCGCCGGTACGTCGATGTGGCAGGCATCGACGACTACATCGCCCGTGTGCGCGCTGGCGTTCTGCCGGTTGCCGAGGTGATCGACCTGACGCCGCGTGATCTGGCGGCAGAAACCATGTTTATGGGGCTGCGCCTGAATGTTGGGGTCAGTTTCGCGCACTTCCGTGATCGTTGCGGTGTGGAGATGGACTCGATCTTCGGCACGGAACTCACGGAGCTGGCGGAGCAAGGACTGATCGAGCGCGATGAACGCGGCGTGCGGTTGACCCGTCGCGGGCGAATGCTTGGAAATCGGGTGTTCGAGCGGTTTGTGTAACATTCCGCTCTCCGCCTCCCCGCCTGGCGGCTGAAGCCGCGGGCTACGGGCGCGAAGCCCGCC
>FQKF010021682.1_pt1 | contig 14971 bp, 11 predicted proteins | sample 1504521 | NCBI WGS metagenome assembly FQKF01 (sample SAMEA4475357, study PRJEB15587) | soil metagenome | biome: Soil; feature: Field | place: India | collected 2015-03-11 | depth 0 m
GACAACATCGGCACTTCGCTCGGCCGTATCGTGCCCAGCTTCGTGGGCACCTTTCCTTACGAAGTGCCAAAAGCCTTTATGCTCGACTTAGACATTCCGAACCCAACGCCAGCTAACCTGCATCTCTTCTACACTGGCCCGCGCGACTCGGAAGTTACCGGTGCTATCATGACACCGGACGGTAGCACCTGCTTCCTCAATAATCAGCATCCGGACGGCTCGGGCGGCAGCTTTGCCGCTGATACAGTGGGTAATGTCTCTCCGCTGGGCAACGTTTATCCCTTCCAACGCGCTGGTACTATCGCCATCACGGGCTTCGACTCGAAGCTGATCACCAACATCCCGACGATTGACCAGAACGCTGAGGAATTGACCCTCTTCCCGAACCCGACTTTCCGTGCTGTACACTTCAATAAAACCGTGGACATTGAACTCTACAATGCCCAGGGCCAGCTGTTGCGCGTGCGCGAGCAAGTGGCCCACATCAATGTGGATGATCTGGAGCCGGGCACGTATTTCCTGCGTACCCAGCACGACCAGAAGATGTACCGCATCGTCGTGGCACGCTAGAAAAACGTTCAATTGAGCATACGGCTGACTTAGACGCCGCATCCCATCGCAGCAGCATGAAACCCTATGGCAGGGATTCATGCTGCTGCCCCTTTGAAGCCAACAGCACTGTACAACTTAAAAAATCCGAAAAAAGATGGCCTTTCCAACCCTCTCAAGGTAAAAAACTGCTCCGTCTATGAAGCGAATCTTTCTGACCGGCCTATGTGCCGTCGCATTTATCTTACTGCTAAGCCATACGCCCGAAGAAAAAGCGACTTATCATTCGCGCCTTATCGAACAACCGCTGAGACAGCATTTTGAGGCGCAAAATGCGCAATTCCGTAAGATGCTGCTCGTATTCAAAAACCAGGTTCAAAACACCAAAATATCCAAAAAGGGCGTGGGGAAGAAATGGTTGGATGCCTTCCGCCAGCTGCGCCTCGCCTACAAACGCATCGAACTCCTTGCAGCATACTTCGACCCCTATAATGCGGCTCAGTTGAATGGCCCGGCTATTCCTAAAGCCGAATACGAAGGGTATCTAGCCACATCACGCCCCTCGTATAGCCTTCAGGTGGTGGAGGAGTTGCTTTGCGATGAAGACCCGGCACAGCACCGCAAAGAATTGCTCCAACTGATAGATAAGGCGCTGGCCTATCATGAGGATATGACCAGGGTGGTACAGAAATATCCACTAGAGGACTGGATGCTTTTTGACGCCATGCGCCAGCATTTGGTGCGCATTTGCGCGCTGGGCTTGGTGGGTTTCGACTCGCCAGTACTGCTCCACTCGCTGCCAGAAACCGCTGCTGCGCTAGAAGAAATGCTCCACGTAGTCCAGTTATATGAACCGCACCTATTAGACGACAAGGAACCCTTCCAGCAGTTGCGTGCTCATCTGTATCGGGCTATTGAAGCAGTAAATGCTGCCAAGTCGTTTGACGATTTTGACCGCGTGGCGCTCATTCGCAACTATTTATCGCCTTGCTGGCCCTGGCTGCACCGACTGCAACAAGAGCTGGACATCGAGCCAGTGGAACAGCGGTATCCCTTCCATACGGCGTACAACATCCAGGCCAACAGTCTGTTTGCGCCCGACTTCCTTAAGCGCGGCTTTTTCAGCCGGGTAAAGACCCATACCCTGCCTCCCAAAGTAGTGGCTTTAGGGCGTCTGCTTTTTTTCGATCCTATCCTTTCGGGTAATGGCGAGCGCGCCTGTGCTTCGTGCCATCAGCCTGAGCATGCTTTTGCTGAGCCGGTGCGCTTCAGCCGCGCTTTTGAGCCGCAAGAGCATGTTGGCCGTAATGCCCCTACGCTCATCAACGCCGTCTATTCCAGGCTTTTTCAGATGGACGGCCGGGCATCCAGCATCGAGGAACAATTCCATCAGGTGCTCGTCAACGAGCGCGAGATGAATATCCGTGAAAATGAGGTCATCCAGCGAATAGCTGCCTCCGCCGAGTATCGCCGCCTTTTTCAGGAAGCATTTGGCTTGCCTGAAAGCCAACACCCTGACTTTGTCCTGATAAAAGCGGCCCTAAGCGCTTATGTAGAGTCGTTGGCGGCCTTTAATTCGCCCATAGACCGCTATATGCGCGGCGAAACTGACCAGATAGACCCTGAAGCTTATCGGGGCTTCAACCTGTTTCTGGGTAAGGCTAAATGCGCCACTTGCCATTTCATCCCGCTCACCAACGGAACAGTGCCACCAACCTTTCAAGAAACAGAGGTTGAGGTGTTGGGTACGCCTGCGGAGAAAAATATACCCAAGGTTAGCCCGGATCTGGGTCGATATACCATCGCACACTTAGAGCAGCACCGCCATGCCTTCAAGACGCCCACAGTGCGCAATGCTGCGCTTACGGCGCCCTACATGCACAACGGCGTTTTCAGTACGCTGGAAGAGCTCATTCTTTTCTACAACCACGGTGGAGGCGCCGGCATGGGTATCGCGCTGGAAAACCAGACCCTGCCGCCCGACTCACTGCACCTGAGTGCCCGGGAAGTTCGCGCTTTGGTGCGCTTTATGGAGGCACTTACCGATACGGCAGGTCTGACGCAGCGCCCTGCGCGTCTGCCTGCTTTTGAGGGCGACTATGTACGCTGGAACGACCGACCCATTGGCGGACGCTATTGAAGAAAAGTTCCTACGGAAAACTCTATGGCCCATTCCTGTGCGTGTTGCTCGGGAATGGGCCAAAATTCGCGGACGAACAGCGGCCCGGTGTGCTGGCGAAGTTTGCGCGCGAGCAGCTGTAGACTCAGCGGGCTGTCGGTATCAAAAAACATGGGTTCCTCGTTTCGCTCCCAGGCTATGGTGAAGTAGCGAGGGATGGCGAGGTGTCTCAGGCAGGCTCGTAGGTGTCGAAATTCACTGCTTTTAGAGGCTTTTGCAGGTGTCCAGGTTTTCCAGCAGTTGGGTTCGATGCGCCAGCGGGCGCGGTCCAGCGTCCAGCGGCCCTGGCGGTAGCGCGGCCAGTATTGTACGCCAGTTTCGAGTATCTGGGTTGAGCGCTCACGCGGCAGTAGCGCGTGCCGGGAGACATACGGTACGCCTACTTGCCAAAGCAGACGCAGTACCGGCGGGCGTAGTTCGGGGGCTTCCAGGCCAATGTCGGTTAGTGAAATCCGCTGCCCGCTGGGTGCGTCGTGGAGGTATATTTCACTGCTCTCGAAGCCGATGGCTAAGTAGCCCAGCCAGAATGTTTGCCCGCCGGGTAATGGCTGTGTGCGTCCACCGGGTACGGCCAATGCATGCCGGGTCAGCAGCGGTTGCAGGTTGGCATTGGAATAGCCCTGCCACGGGAAGGCGGCCACGGCGGCCCTGTCCGCGGAGGCATTCAGCCACGTTTGCAGCGCTTCCGTGAGCGCAGGCGGGAAGAGGTGCAGCCAGCGGGCAAAGAGCTTGCCGCCACCCGGGTAAAGGGCGTTAAGGACAGCATACTGTTGCCCGTTTTCCTCGAACATTTGGAAAAGCGCGCCAATGCGCTGTGGTTTGGGCGGATGCGCTTCGAGTATGGACTCAGGGGGACTTTTGGCGGCCGAGCGCAAAAAGGCTTCGGCCAATGCCAGAAAGTACTCGGAGTGGCCCTCGTTAAGACGGGCGCGGGCAAATGCCAAAAAGGCCCGGCGTTCTGGCGGAGCCTCTGGTGAGGGCCGGTGTTGCCAAATCTGGGCTAATTCCACCAATAAATCTTCGATCTCTGGCGGTTTTACCGATGGGCCGGTGACATCTTCGTAGAAGATGCGCTCGGCAGGCAGGGTAGGAGGGGTAGCACCACGGCGGTAGCAGTAATCGCAGACATACGCAACGGTTTGTTGTTGCGTTTGCACGGCTTCTGCCAGCGGTTGATAGGGCAGGGTACGTGCGGCGGTGCGCAGCCATTGGAGTAGTTCAACGGTGTCCATTAGGCACGGCGTCGAGGGCAGGAAGGCCAGATAACGGTACAGCCCATCGCACCAGTTGGGCAAAAGGCCCGACACCGGCAGCACCCATTCCAAAAAGCCGGTGCTAAGTAGGTGCAGCACATACTGCTCGGCATGCTTCGGTGGTTGTTCGCTCACCTCAGACAGCTGTTTGCAGAGCGCCTCGAAGGGACACGAACGCCCGCTTTCCACCAGCACTTGGGCCACATAGCGTAGTGTTTCATCGGGCACAGCCTGCTGCAGGTGCTCCTGCTCGCCGTCGAAGAGCAGCCAGGTGTAGGCTTCAGCGGCTGCGTCGCCGATACACGGATTTAGCCGCACGGCCAGTGAGCGGTAAAAGGCCGGCTCCTGAAGCAAGGCGTTGTACAGCAACGGCAGCAGGGCGCTGTCCGGGGTTACGGCAGTTTTTTCTATGAAAAGCGGTGGGTCCTCTGGTGCGCCGGGCAGTGCCACGGTGGCCAATCGGCTCAGTGGCGTGGTGCGGGTAGCCATGCGCGTCAGGTACTGCAAAACCGAAAAGGTCGCTTGGCGGTCTTTTTTGGAAAAATCGCTCGTCGCTCGGGCCGTCCATTCCGGAAGGCAGGCCAGCAAGTCGTGTGAGCAGAACAGCAAAGCGCGCTGAAAGTCAGGCTTTTGGACCAGGGCTTGCAAATGGGCGTGGCTGATTTGCACTATCTGGTCATACTCTGCGGCGGAGGCGGCTTGGGCTTCCTTTCGGGCATTTTGCGCACGTCGAAAGGCCTCGGTGGCAGTAGCAATACTCGCCGTTTCAGGATGGCTTCGCCAGGTAGGCAGCGTTGCCTCGCCGGGCGGGCGCTGGCGTTGGTGGAAAGCCTTGCGCGCATTATAGACTGCCGTGCGCAGCGGCGACTGGGGCAGGGCCATCAATGCGGCATCGAAGGCATTTTGAAGCGCCTGCCGTTGTGTTTCTATTGCCTCTTCGGCGGCTTCGATGGCTTGCTCGGTCGTTGTCCAGTCATGGCTCAGCGGCGCTAAGGTTGGAAAGGGCAATCCGGCTCGTCGTGCCAGCATGAAGGAAAATACCTTTACGTGAGCCATCTCGCACACATTTTCAGACGATGGCGGCCAGCTCCTCCGGGCTATTCAGCACTTGTGCGCCGTGCAGGCCGTATTTTTCCACCACATCGAAAAGCAGTTCACTGCGCACCACTAAGAGCAGACGGCCCGGATATTCGCCGGACTTCCACAAGTGTATTACCTGGCTCAGGGCAGGCTCGTGGCCCTGGTTCTGGAGTTCCAGTTTACCAACTTCGTCCACGACCAACCAGGGTGTGGGCAGGCGTGCGTCGTTCAGCAGCGTCTGTTGAGCCAGGGCGAAGGTGTCCGCCCGAAACTGGTATCGGCAGATGGCGATCACAGGCTCATGGGCGGGCTCTTTCACCTGGAACGGATACTGCTGCCGGTCGCGAAGGGTGAGCAAATAGCGCAGGCCGTCGAGGTCAGGCGCCAGAAAACCGCCCAGGTCAGTTCGGTCTTCGGCCCAGGTCATCAGGGCCGTCGTTTTACCGGAGTGCACCGGGGCGCTGTACAGGTAGAGGTTGGGCAGGGTCATGCTCGTGTTTTTAAAAGCACAGGTAATCAGGATGTTCGGAACGGATATTCCGGAAAATCGTTCAAAAAGGCGAAGGAGCCATGTTCGGAGTCTAAGTGTGCGCAAAAAGTCGCTTCACCGTTGGTGATGGCCAGAAAGGGTGCCTGAAACGTGAGGTTGTAGCGGGCCACTTGCTCGAAGGCTGCTTGGGTGAGCGGCACTTTGGGCGATTTGCACTCCACCAAGAGCCAGGGCTGGAGTTGCGGGTCGAACACGGCGATATCGCATCGGCGGGGCATGCCGTTGAGGGTCAGGCCAATTTCGACCCGGATGTGGCTGGCAGGGTACTGCCTGGCGTTGAGCAGGTATTGCACTACGAGCTGGCGCAAGCCCTCTTCGGGGGTGAAGGCTACGTGCTTTCGGCGGATAGGGTCAAAGACGAGGGCCTGGCCATCTTTTTCAGAGCGGCGCAGTTGCATGCGATACGTCCAGAAGTCGAGTTGGAGGAGCATGGCCCTGGACCGTCAGGCGCGTTTCGACTGGGCGAACAGGTCGAGCAGGTCTTTGAGCGTGTTGCGGAGGTCTTTGCGATTGACGACAAGGTCCACAAAGCCGTGCTCGAGCAGGAATTCAGCCGTTTGGAAGCCTTCGGGCAGGTCGCGTTTGATGGTTTCGCGAATGACACGAGGCCCAGCAAAGCCGATGAGGGCGCCGGGTTCGGCCAAATTAACATCGCCCAGCATAGCGTAGGAGGCAGTTACGCCGCCCGTGGTGGGGTCGGTCATGAGCGAGATGTAGGGCAGGCGCGCTTTGGCGAGCAGGGTTAGTTTGGCGCTGGTTTTGGCCATTTGCATCAGCGAAAAGGCGCTTTCCATCATGCGTGCGCCGCCCGATTTGGAGATGATGAGCAGCACCGAGCGCGTCTCAATGGCGCGGTCAATAGCCCGTGCAATTTTCTCACCCACAACCGAACCCATCGAACCGCCGATGAAACGGAAGTCCATAGCAGCGATAACTATCGGGTTGCCGCCGATGGTACCCTCCGCTACGGCAATGGCGTCCTTCAGGCCTGTTTTGGCCATGCTTTCTTCCAAGCGCTTACTGTAGGGCTTCAGGTCCACGAAGTTGAGTGCGTCCACAGAGACTAATTCGTCGAACAGGCGCGTGTATTGCCCGTTGTCGAAAAGCATATCAAAGTACTCTTTCGAGCCAATGGCGGTGTGGTAATCGCACTTTGGACACTTAAAAAAGTTTTCGCGCAGTGCTTTGGTGGTGCTGGTCGCTTTGCATTTTTTGCATTGAAACCACAGGCCTTCCGGTACGTCCTTTTTGGCCTTCGTGGCGGTAGAGATGCCTTCCTTGAGTCGTTTAAACCAGCTCATACAGATACGGTTCGTGAAAGAGAATAGGGAGCGGCTTTTCTTCGATTTCAGAGGGCAAAGATATGTCACTGGCGAGCGTGCTGCTACAGCCTGGTAAAAGAGCGTCTACTTTGACAGCAGACTTCGTGTGCTCATCCAACCTTACTTACCTTCGCGCTGTTTATTTTGCGAAAACGGCGTGGTCAAGTCTGCGCTGCCGAATTTGTAGTGAAAAAGACGCTGCTCATATCCTCATCGCCCATTTCCGCGCCGGCTGTTTCTGTCAACAACGGTACGCACACTCAAGCCCACCCAGTGCACGCCTTACCGCCTGCTTTTGCGGAGCCACCCGCCAACCTGCGCCTGGAAGACATCAAGGCGCCCATCATGGCAGAGTTGGCGCTGTTTGAAAAACGCTTCCGTGACTCCATGCGCAGCGACGTGCCGCTGTTGGACCGAATCACCTGGTACATCGTGCGCAGTAAGGGCAAGCAGGTGCGCCCTATGCTCGTCCTCCTGAGCGCGCGCCTCTTCGGGGCCATCAGCGAAGCCTCCTACACTGCCGCCGCATTGGTCGAACTGCTGCACACGGCCACACTGGTGCACGACGACGTAGTGGACGACGCCCACCAGCGCCGCGGCTTCTTCTCCATCAATGCCCTATGGAAAAACAAAATCGCCGTCCTCGTGGGCGATTTTTTGCTCTCTAAAGGCCTGTTGCTTAGCATCCAGCAACAGCAGCTCCGCCTGCTGGAAATCGTCAGCCGCGCCGTGAAGGAAATGGCCGAAGGCGAACTGCTGCAAATGGAGAAAGCCCGGCGCTTGGATATTGACGAGGCCATCTACTACGACATCATTCGCCAGAAAACTGCCTCGCTTATCGCCGCGGCCTGTAGTGCAGGCGCTGCCAGTACCACCTCCGACGCCGATATGATCGAACGCCTGCGCCTGTTCGGCGAAAAAATGGGCATGGCCTTCCAGATTCGCGATGACCTCTTCGACTTTGGCGAAGATAGTGACATTGGTAAACCTATCGGCATTGACATCAAGGAAAAAAAGATGACCCTGCCGCTCATTTACGCCCTGAATGCCGCTGGCCGCCCCACGCGACGCCGCATCATCAGTATTGTGCGTAACGAAAGTGAAAAAGCCGAAAAGGTGGCTGAAGTCATTCAGTTCGTCCGCCAAAGTGGCGGCATTGCTTACGCTCAGGAGGCTATGCAGCGTTTTCGCCAAGAAGCCCTGGAACTCCTGCACAGCACCCCCGACAATGAAGCGCGCACGGCGCTGCGCGACCTACTCTTCTTCGCCACGGAGCGCAAGCGCTGAGGTGTGCCTTATAGCGCCATCACCGTCCCGCACTTTTTGCATGTGCGCGCGTCGAGGTCGTTCTTGAACGCCTCGATGGCAGCCTTTATCTGTGTACCGATGTCGGTCAGCGGGAAGCCGGCTTCGTGCAGCAAATTGCCGCAGTTTTCACAAAACCACATCAGTTTGTCTATTTCGCCGGGCCGGCGGGTGCGCTCCATGACCAGTCCGATGGTGTCGGCTGGGCGCTGGGGCGAATGCGGTACGCGAGCGGGCAGCAGGAACATTTCGCCCTCGCGGATGTCAATGGTCTCGGGCTTGCCCTCTTCGTTAATAATCTTGACCTGGATGTCGCCTTTAAGCTGATAAAACCACTCCTCGCCCTCTTCCCAGTGGTAGTCTTTGCGCCCGTTGGGGCCGCCGACGATCATGACGATAAAGTCTTTGTTGCCCACGTAGAGCTGTTTGTTGCCTACCGGCGGTTGCAGCAGGTGGCGGTTTTCGTCAATCCAGCGTTGCAGGTTGAACGGTTTTGCAATAGTCATAGCACAGTGTTGGTTTGAGCCAGAGTAGATGGTGCGGTTGCATGGGCAAACTTACGCCAAAGTTGCCTTTTGCCAAGCAGGGCTGCGCTAATGGCGCTCTTCCGCAAGGGGCTGAAACAATGCTTTCTCCAACCATTCGCACCAGATGTGCCCGATGAGGATGTGGCATTCCTGGATGCGCGGCGTGTCGGAAGAGGGCACCTGAATGCAAAGGGCGCACTGGGCGGCCAATTTTCCGCCGGAGGCGCCTGTGAGGCCTATGACGTTCATGCCTTTTTCGGTGGCTCTTTGGGCGGCCCGCAGGATGGAGGGCGAGTTTCCCGACGTGCTCATGGCAATCAGGGTGTCGCCTGGGCGCCCGGCAGCGGCTACCATGCGTGCGAAGACCTCGTCGTAGCCGTAGTCGTTGGCTACGGCCGTTAGGTATGAGGTGTTGACGTGGAGCGCTTCGGCGTATAGAGGAGGGCGGTCGAAATAGAAGCGGCCCGAGAGTTCGGCGGCGATGTGTTGAGCGTCAGCGGCGCTGCCTCCATTGCCACACAGGAGCGTTTTGCCGCCGTTCTGGTAGGTTTGCAGAAGCATGCGCCCTGCCTGGGCAATTCTATCGAGCAAGAGGGAGTCGTTCAGGAGGGACTGTTTGGTGGCGATGCTGGCCTGAATGGTCTGCTGAATGGCGTCATTGGTATGAGCGGTGGGTGGCATAGGTAGTTGGTGTATTTATTCGAGTAAAAAGCCATTTTTCAAAGCGAAAGCGAAGGCGCGGAGGCGCGTGCTCCAGCGGGCCATGTCGAGCACCATGACTTTGCGTTGGTGCCAGGGCAAAGTTCCGCGCTCTTGCGCCAAATGGCGGTAATGTTGCAGGCAGAAGCGGGTGAGGGTTACCAGCAGTCCGGCCAGCGCGAGGGCGGTGCGACGTGCATCCGGGGAGGCTGCTGGAGAGGCATGGAGCGTCTGAATAAGGCGGCGCCATAGCTGCCCGAAGTGTTGTTCGGCCAGGTCGAGGCGATTGGCTTCGGCCCAGCAGCGCGCGGGGGTAAAGATGCTTCGCCGGGCATCGTGCCACAGGTCGAACAGATCGTCGCTAGCCTGCACCAAGGCACCCAGTGCCTGGGCTGCACGACACTCCGCCGGTGAAGGCTGCGGCTGCAAGAGTAAGCGAAAGAGCAAGGCCGAATAGCCGCCCTTGTTCTCTGCCAGCATTTGAAGCGTTTCTGTGGAGGGTGGCACTAAGTCATGCGAAGCCGTTCGCATTTCCAATTCAAAGACCTTTAGCAGGGTCTTTTCAAAAAAAACGCCTGCATCGGCGGGCAGGTGGGCGTGTATTTTTTGCCAAAAAAACAGCAATGTTCTGCCTGAGGCAGTCTGTTGGGCGAAGATGCGCAACGGAACTGGTAGCGTCCGAGTGGGGGCCACAGCAAGCAGACTTTCAGCAGTTGCTGGAACACTTTCCCGATGGTCGTCTGTTGGGTATGAGCGAGTTTCGGCGCTGTCGTCGAACAGGGCAGCCATAGCGGCCAAGTGGGCGAACTGGCGTATTTCGCGCCCGTTTAGGGCCTGGCCACGTTGAGTGGCGAAGAGGGCTCCAAGGAAGAGGGCCCCGCGGAAGTAGTGGCGGCACCGGCTCCGTTGTGCAGCAGAGAGCGACTGGCCCCACAATTCGCTGCTGCGCAGGCGTATCCAGTACTCGCCGCGCAGTTGGTGTCGGGCCAGTTGCCACAGGGCTGCCAGGAGGGTAGGGTAGCGTTGTAAGGCGCTCATGGGCATATGATTTCTAGCCCGTCGTAGCCCAGCGACACGCCGGGCGGCAGCTGGGCGCTTACTTCGCGGGCCAGGCCAAGCTCGTGGCTGATGTGGGTAAGCCAGGCGTGTTCAGGGCCGATTTCCTTAATGAGGGCGAGGGCTTCCTCTAAGGTCAGGTGGGTAGGATGCGCGCGTCGGCGCAGGGCGTTAATGACCAAGAAGCGGGTGCCCTTGACCTTTTGCAGCTGATCGAGAGGTATGGTTTTCACATCGGTGAGGTAGGCCAGATCACCGAAACGGAAACCGAGTATGGGCAGTGTACCGTGCCAGATGCCAATGGGCTGAATGTTCAGGCCATTGAGCTGGAGTGGTGTGTCGGCGTCAATGGCGTGCAGTTCGATGCGGGGTAATCCCGGGTGAGGGCTTTCAAAAACATAGGCAAATCGGAAGCGAACGATGTCGGCTACGCGCGGCTGGGCGTAGACGGCCATGGGACGGCCGGTGCTGAAGTTGAAGGGCCGCACGTCGTCTAAGCCGATGACGTGGTCGTTGTGCTCGTGGGTGATGAGAATGGCATCTAAGTGCCGTACACGGGCGCGCAACATCTGGAGACGCAGGTCAGGTCCGGCATCAATGAGGATGTTAGTCGGGCCGCAGGTCAGCAATGCTGCCGAGCGGAGGCGCTGGTCGTGCGGGTCAGTGGAAGTGCATACCGGGCACTCGCATCCGATGACAGGGATACCCTGCGAGGTTCCGGTACCGAGAAGTGTGAGTTTTAGCCTATCCGCCTGGGTTTGCATTGCTGTTCACGTCGCCTACCTTGACACCGATGAAGTCGGCATCCGTAACGTTCTGCTGCAAGTTGGAGAATTGCAGCAGGCCTGCCGGCAAGCCCCCCGCGAAGGGTTGCTTCGGGTCGGTGAAGGAAGTCGTTGCCGGAAAAAAGCGCCACGAAGGTACGACGGGAAAGTTCGTGCTTAGGGCCAGGATGATTTTTCGCGTGTCGAGCAGGTCGAGCGTAGTTACCGAGTTGCTTCCGTTGGCGTCGGCGGCGATGATTTTCCAAGGCGAGTCCAGGGTTTCTACGCCGAGGATGTGTTTGTTAGTGGTGCTCAGGTCGAAGGTGGTTACACCATTGACGGGGTTGGTGTCGCGCGAGGGCGTTACGGTATAGTTTAGTCCGGGTGTCAAGTTGTTGAAGGTGTAGCGTCCATTGGCGTCGGTTCGCGTGGTAGCGGTGGCACCACCCGTGAGCTGCACGACGACATTGGGCATGGGGGTGCCCCAATGCGTTCGCACCTGCCCGCTGATGCTGCGCTGTGTGGGCGGTGCGTATCCGTTTTGGATGAGCGGGTTGGTTCCGGCGGGGTCCAGCCATTCGCGCAGGCGCGTGCCAGGCGTGGAGCCCTGGTCCCAGGAGAGGTCAAAGCGGCCGAACCAACTGCCGCTGACGGTGCAGGTGTTGGGGTCCAGATTGCCGCCGTGCAGTTGGCCCACGATGCGTTTGTTTTGGTCGAAGAGGACACAACCTGAGGAGCCAGGCTGATAAATGCCTTCGTCCGGGACGACCAGCCAGTGTGTGTTAGGCGGTGATACGCCGAAGGCACCACCCCAGTTGATGGCTTGCGGAAAGATGGTTGCCGGGTCTTTGTCGTGCGAGATTTTCTGAATGTCGCCGCTGGGGTGGTGGATGAACGTGCTGTTTTGCACTAAGTTATTGGTGGCCGGCGTGCGGTTCCAGCCGTTAAAGTAGGCATTATAGCCCTGTGGCAAGCCACTGATTTTGAGCAGCATGAAGTCCGTTTCTTCGCGGAAGGCGATGCGCTGGCAGCCCAGGACGGAGACTCGCTGCGGTTCTGCAGGTGGGTTAGGGCATCCCGGTGCCTCATAGCCAAAGTCGAAGCGCCAGACGTTAAAGTCAGGGTTGGAGCCTATGATCTGGCAGTGATGTGCCGTCAGGAAATAAGGCTCTGTCGTACCGGCTGTGTTGGCCACGAGCGACCCCGAACACCACCCGGCACCATTAGAGAAGACCATGAGGATGCGGGCCACGCCGCGCTTTTCGGTCTGCCAGTTCTGGCCCAGTGGGCAGTTGACGTTGATGTTACAATTCAGAGAGCCGCCGAAGTTTTCCGGCATGCCCTCCGGCCACAGGCCAGCAGGGTCATAAACATAGTCTATGCGGTTGAGGTGCAGCTGAGGAGCCTGGCGGCTTCGGGCTTCCACGACTAATTCCAACACGGCGGTATGGCCGGGCACGACGCCGATAAGAAACGCTCCCGTGGGCAGGCAGCTTTTTTCCGTGTAGGCTCCAACAACAAACGAGCGGTCGGGCGTGTACGCAAACAAGCGGCAGCCGGGCGGCAGCACGAGCCGGTCAAAAAGCAACAGCAAGCCAAAAGCATTGGGCACCTGCACGGCACAGCGCCATACGCGGTCTCCATTAGGGAGACTCAACCACTGCCCTGCATTTTCTAAAGATACATCCACGGCATCGGGTACGGGCACCGCAAAGCGGCTCCGTTCGGGGTTGGCAGCGTCATCTGCCAGCAGCTGTTTGAGGCTAAGCCCTGACCACTTCAACGGCTCCGGAGCACCAGCGGCAGCAAACACCGCTGTATTCTCGGGCAGAAAACTCGGCGGAAGACCGCCTTCGCTTATCTGACCTGCTGCGTTTAGCGCTATCAAAAGACCTAATGCGGGAAAAAACCGGTAAAACTTGACCATGGGATGATGACCGTATTTGTGATGAAGACCGAGTACTCTGGGAAGGATTAAGAAAAAAGTACGCCCTAAAAGTGCGAAAAAATCAGGCCAAAAATGGAGAAAAGTCGTTGGTGCGGTGATTAAAAAAACACATCGCGGCATTTTATACGACCTCTGATGCTCTGATACAACGACAAAGCCCTCTCTCTGCAGCGCAAAGAGAGGGCTTTCGTCGACTGGAAGATTTGTGTTGTCGCGTTTAGAAGTCTCTTCCGTTGCCGTTGCTTCGGAAGGGTTGGCCGCTGGCAGTTACCTGCAAGCGGTCGAATTCGCGCATGCCGGTGCCGGCGGGTATTTTCTTACCGACGATGACGTTTTCCTTCAGGCCCAGCAGGTTGTCGCGCTTGGCCGAGATGGCAGCGGTGCTAAGGACTTTGGTGGTCTCCTGGAAGGACGCAGCCGAAATCCAGGAGTCGGTACCCAGCGATGCCTTTGTGATACCCAGAATAATGGGCATGGCCGTAGCGGGTACAGCATCGCGGTACTGCACTTCGCGTTTGTCGTTGCGTTTGAGGATGGAGTTTTCCTCGCGCAGGTGGCGCAATGCGACCAGCATGCCGGTTTTGTAGCGCGTGCTGTCGCCTGGGTCGGTAACGTACTTTTTGTCGAAAATCCAGTCGTTGTAGTCAATGAACTCGTTCCGATCCACTGGTTCTTCGGCCAGGAAGTGGGTGTCGCCCGGGTCAATGATCTGCACGCGGCGCATCATCTGGCGCACGATGACCTCGATGTGCTTATCGTTGATGTTGATGCCCTGCGAGCGATATACCTCTTGTACGCCATTGACCAAGTAAGACGATGCCGCAAACGGCCCTTTAATGGCGAGGATGTCCTTAATGGACACCGAGCCGTCGGTAAGCGGCGTACCGGCGCGCACAAAGTCGCCTTCTTGCACGAGAATGTGCTTGGCCACCGGGATGGAGTACTTACGGCGCTGGCCATCTTTAGCTTCGATGACGCATTCGCGGCTGTTGCGCTTGATGGGGCCGAAAGAAACGATGCCATCAATTTCGGCGACGATAGCTTGGTTCGACGGTGTACGCGCTTCGAAGAGTTCGGTTACGCGCGGCAGACCGCCTGTAATGTCGGCAATTTTACCCATTTTACGCGGTATCTTGACGATCTGGCCGCCGGCTTTGATTTCTTCGCCGTCATCCACCGTCACATAGGCACCTACGGGCAAGGTGTAGCTCTTCAACTCTTCGCCCGTTTTGGGCGAAATCACGCTGATGGTCGGAATTTTACGTCGGCTCTTACTTTCGATAATGACCTTTTCGGCAAAGCCGGTCTGGTCGTCGCGCTCGACGCGGTAGGTAACGCCTTCCTCTAAATTACTGTACTTGATGATACCGGCAAATTCGCTGACGATGGTCGCATTGAAGGGGTCCCACGAGCAAATACGCACGCCCTTGTCCACTTCCTGGCCGTCCTTGACATAGAGGATAGAGCCGTAAGGGATGTAGTTTTGGGAGAATACGCGCCCCGTTTTGGGGTCAACGATGCGTATTTCGCCCGTTCGAGAGATCACGACTTCGATGAGATTGCCGTTGTCATCGGTCGAGGATACCGTGCGTACGGAGTCGAACTCCAACACACCGGCATAGCGAGACACAATCTCATTTTCCGCCTTACCTACCATGGCGGTACCACCCGTGTGGAAAGTGCGGAGCGTCAGCTGTGTACCGGGTTCACCGATGGACTGGGCGGCGATGATGCCGACG
>FQKF010039917.1_pt1 | contig 14954 bp, 17 predicted proteins | sample 1504521 | NCBI WGS metagenome assembly FQKF01 (sample SAMEA4475357, study PRJEB15587) | soil metagenome | biome: Soil; feature: Field | place: India | collected 2015-03-11 | depth 0 m
CATTATCATGACCGATGCCGATGTTGACGGTAGCCACATTACCACACTAATTATGACTTTCTTCTTCCGATTTATGCACGATTTAATTCAAAAGGGACATCTTTACATAGCCACACCGCCACTTTATCTGGTAAAGAAAGGGAAAGTTGAACGATACTGTTATAACGAAGAAGAACGAATTAAAGCCATTGAAGAGCTGAGTACTGAAAAAGGCGAGGTACATGTTCAACGTTATAAAGGGCTTGGAGAAATGAATGCCGAACAGTTATGGCAAACAACTATGAACCCGGCAACCCGTACCTTACGTCAGGTAACCATTGAAAGTGCTGCCGAAGCCGACCGTATTTTTTCAATGCTCATGGGCGAAGAAGTATCGCCACGTCGCGAATTTATTGAAAAACATGCCAAATATGCCCGAATTGATGCATAAAAGTTTTTTTGCGGTTCGGGCTACATTACTTAAATAGCAACTGTAACGAATGAAAGGAATAACAAAAAAATTGATAAAAACATACACTGAACGTATATTTCAAAAACTGGAAATATTTAATTCTCTTTTATTATTCAACCTGGTTACAGTTGCAGCCATCTTTCCATTAGTTGTAAATTCTCAAACTCAAACTGTAAATGTTACCCAGCTTATTTGGGGACCCGATTTTCAGATTTATTTAAAACTCGACAACGATTCGACATATCAATATGATTTTGACCAGTTAATACATGCTAACCCCGATGAAGCATTCAATAGAAATACCAGCTTTATATACTATCCTGTTACGTTCGATCCCGATTATATTGATAGCCTTTTAAGCATAAAAAATGCCAGATCGGAATATACAGTCAATACAAATTCAACCAAACGCAAAGTTACATTATGGAATGCAATCAGTGACGAAATTGGAGGTGGATGGATTCATTTTATAAATTGTTTACTCTATGCATTAGAAACCCGTCAGTTAGTTTTAGAAAGTCCGCTACTTGAGCGTCCTAAAAGTAATTGGAAACCCAAACCCGTAACCGATACATGGAAACGAACCCACAAATGGAAATATTACGTTCCTATAGAACACTCGAATGCTGTAAAAGAATTTAAAATTCGTAAAAAACACAAGCAACTCACTGATATTGAAAGCTTACCCAAAAACTATGTTACATTATTTCTAAAAACAAACGATAAACAGTATAAAAAACTATTAAAAAAAGGCGATTTTAGGTCGGCCGCTAAAATCGATTTAATTAAACTATTTTTAGGATCACCATACCTCGGCGAAGCACAGATAGAATACATTAAAAGCAAAGTTTTACAGGCAATATATAATTATAATGCCCAACATAAACCATCGGTTTTAATTTTCGACAAATACGATGCTGCTGTGGCTGTTACTCTCGATGGTTTAGGATATAAAGCAAAAAAAATCGTTTTCCGTGATCAGGAAAGTCTTAGTCCAGAACAGATTATACAACGTACCAATATTGTATTAGGTTTGATTGAGCTAATCAATGTAGCTAATAATGAGGCATTTAAAAAACATATGAATTTACTATACCACGAATAATCTGCTTTATTGTATTTTTTACTATAAAACGAATAGCAACAATCCATATTTTTCCTGACTAAGTATTAAAACTCATTGATTCAGATTAGATTTTTAAGGTATTTTAAAAGAATTGAATTCTTGATTTATATTTTTTTCCAACCATTTGAGTGCTAAGTCAAAAACATTTTTTTCAAGAAATTTTAAATGAATAAGGCTTCTAATGTTCTTAATAAGAACCTTAAATCTAAAATTAACAGAGCTATTGCAATATTTAGTCCAGAATATACTTACTCCTGGCAAAATACTTTTTTTTAAAAGTTCAGAGATAAGATTACTAACCAAAAATGAATTTTAAGCTGAAAAAAGATTTTTATCGTTCGAATTTTCTAATCATTTTCGGATAATCTGCTCCCGTCCGGGTCCAACAGAAATTAAATTGACCGGAACACCTACCTCACTTTCAATAAAACGAATATAATTTTTTAAGTTTTTAGGCAAATCACTAAAATTATTTACACAACATATATCATCGCTCCAACCAGGTAAATCCTCATAAACAGGTTCTACTGATTGATCAAGATTATACGGTAATTGGTCGGTAAGTTGTCCATCTACTTTGTAATGGGTACACACTTTAATGATATCTAAACCCGACAATACATCAGCTTTAGTTAATATAAGGCTTGTAACACCATTAATCATGATTGAATATTTTAATGCCACCAGATCGAGCCAACCACACCTACGAGGTCTGCCAGTAGTAGAACCAAACTCTGCTCCTTTTTTACGCAACCACTCTCCTGTTTCATTTATTTGTTCAGTTGGGAACGGTCCACTTCCTACGCGCGTGCAATAAGCTTTTACAATACCAAAAACTTCTCCAATAGTACCCGGCGCAATTCCAAGACCTGTACATGCCCCGGCGCAAATGGTATTCGATGAAGTAACATATGGATAAGAGCCAAAATCAATATCGAGTAAAGTTCCCTGGGCTCCTTCAGCTAATACTCGTTTATTTTCACGAATAGCTTTATTAATTAAATATTCGCTATCGACTAAATTAAACTCCTTAAGTTGTTGAGTACAGTTTAACCATTCTTTTTCGAGTTCATCTAATTCATAATTAAATGAGTATTGCTTGAGTAGTTCGATATGCTTACGCTTCAAAAATTCATATTTTTCAATAAAGTCAGGCGATAATAAGTCTCCTACTCTTAAGCCATTTCGTCCTGTTTTATCCATATAGGTAGGTCCAATACCTCTAAGTGTTGACCCTATTTTAGTAGAACCTTTTGCAGCCTCCGAAGCGGCGTCTAACATTCTATGAGTAGGTAATATCAAATGTGCCTTTTTCGAAATAACTAAATTTTTCTTTAAATCAACACCGAGTGCTTTTAATGCATCATTTTCTTTGATAAAAACAATTGGATCAAGGACCACACCATTCCCTATCAGGTTTAGTTTTTCTGGATGAAAAATACCCGAAGGAATTAAATGCAGAACATGTTTTATTGAATTAAACTCGAGCGAGTGCCCTGCATTAGGACCTCCCTGAAATCGAGCAATTACATCATAATCGGGTGTAAGAACATCTACTACTTTACCTTTACCTTCGTCGCCCCATTGGAGCCCAAGTAATACATCAACTTTCATATAATAAATTTCTGATTTTAAAAAAGCACGGCAAGTTATAATATTTTTTTGGTTTATGGTAAAAAATATAGATTTATATCAACAATAATGTAAACTTTTTTTTCAAAAAAAGAATTGGTAAATATAACACACAGGGGAATTTCCTATTGATGAATTGCTATAAGTGTAAAATGATGAATCTATGATTTACTATTACACACCAAAAACTCTTAATATTTACATTAGTTCATGCTGGGATTCTCGGGCGAATTAATCCACATTTTATATTTGCTTCCCATAGCTTTTAAGGTATCTTGCCAGAGAGTATTCATATTATGGTTCATTATTTTATATGAATCAAGATTTCCAACTAACCAGGAATTTTGCATTAATTCACCCTTCAGCTGATTCGGCATCCACCCACTGTAACCCAAAAAGAAACGAATTTGCTCTTTCTGTATGTTACCTTTTTGAATTAAATACTTAACAGCATCAAAATCTCCTCCCCACCATAAGTTTTCTTTAACAAAAACACTATTAGGTATTAACTTTCCTAAAGTATGAATATAGTGAATGGTATTTGTATTTACAGGCCCTCCTATAGAAATATTAGCATCAAAATCAGGAAAATCGCTGATAATTTCAGTAATTCTTAAATTTACAGGTTTATTTAAAACAAAGCCTACTGTTCCGTCTTCACTGTGCTCAGTTAACAACACAATAGAACGTTTAAAATATAAATCATTTAAAAAAGGTTCAGCTATTAAAACCTGTCCTTTTTCGGGCGCAAGACTATTGGTTTCTATTTTAAAATAATCTATTTCCGAATTCATCATTTAAATCAATTATTTAAAATAAACCAACCAAATATAATTAAACTTATATAAATCAAGCTGTTTAAAAAAGTATGTTTATCATTCATATTAATTCGTTTACCAAAATTTTGGTACCGTTTGTCAACATTTATTGTATGTTCGTAAAAAAAATTATTTTTTTTATTTTCTTAATAAGCTTAAACTCAATTAAATATTTTAACACATTTTATGCCAAATTTCTATTAAACTCTCAATCAATTGAATTTACTCATATTATCAGTTGCTTCAGAAAAATTTTTCGAGAAATAAAACATTAACTAATAGATTACAATTTAGACTGTTAAAATTAATTTTAAACGGATTTAATGTGCTAAATTTGTAGACCATTTAAGCTAAAACTAATTGGAATGATAGAATTAAATAAAAATCAAATAGAAAGATTACAGGATTTACTTTTAAAATTCAATGGTGAAATTAATGTTTTAAATGCTCAAATTAATATTGAAACACAGATTGAATATTTTGAATTATCAAAAAAATTAAAATCCGAACTTTCGGAATTTGACTGGCAGGAAAAATCGAAAATCTTATATAATGAAGAATTAAGCATCGACGAAAAAAAAAGAATTCTCATACTAATAGCATCCACTAATGATGTTAAGGCTTATCGATTTTTAGAATATTTCTACAATAATTGCAGTAACGAACTAAAAGACTGGGCATTTTTAGCTTTGCAAGAATCAAAAATGTTATTACAGTCGGAATTACTTGACCAGCCACAATTATTAATTTCGACTGGCTTAGGAGGAAAAGAAAATAAGCTTCGGTATTTTTTTGTTTTATTTAGTCGCGACCTTTTGCCATATACCCTATTTCAATACGATATTATACGTACTGAATTAAATTTTATTTTTTCAAAATACGATTCTGAAATTGAAGAAATCAATTTTCGCGAAAATTATGTTTCGTTTTTAGCACTTATACCCATTCAAAATTCAATATCGTTAATGCTTAATAAACTTATTGACGAAATTAATCAGTACGGAAACTTTGTGAGCCGTAAGTGTATTATTACTAATGTAAAAATACTTTCCGATGAAATTATTCGAGAATTAATAGATGAAACCATGCATAAGAATAAACATACAGAATAAATATCAAAAATTCAGAAAATGAATACATATGTTAATGTTGCCATTCAAATAGTGCCTCGATCAAGTAATGTACACCCTTATAATATAGTAGATGTAGCAATTCGTGTTATACAGTCGTCGGGACTTAAATACATGGTTTGTCCTTTTGAAACTGTAATAGAAGGCGAATATAACCAGATAATGACATTAATTGAAAAAATACATCATGCTTGTTATGAAGCCGGAGCAGAAGATATATTGTGTTACCTCAAAATACAATCATCGGCCAATAAGCCAGTAACCATCAATGACAAAATGGAAAAATACTCATAATTATGGATACCCCTGAACCAATTATTGAAATACTGAATTTAGTGAAACATTACTATATTGGTAAAATTGTAGTGCCTGCCCTTCGATCAATAACATTAACCATAAATAAAGGTGAATATGTTGCCATTATGGGTCCATCGGGTTCTGGTAAATCTACCCTAATGAATATTATGGGTTGTCTCGATGTTGCTACCAGTGGTACATATATTTTAAATGGTACTGATGTAAGTAAACTAAACGATAATCAGTTGGCCGAAATAAGAAACAGAGAAATTGGATTTGTATTTCAAACTTTTAACCTTTTACCTCGATACAATGTACTTGAAAATGTAATGTTACCTCTGGTATATGCAGGAATAGAAAAAGAAGAGCGTAAAAGAAGAGCTTTAGAAGTTATTGAAAGTGTTGGTTTAAAAGAACGTATACATCACAAACCTAATGAACTATCGGGAGGTCAACGCCAGCGGGTAGCACTAGCACGTGCTCTGGTGAATTTTCCGGCTATTATCCTGGCCGATGAACCAACTGGTAATCTCGACTCCAAAACATCTGCAGAAATTATGAATTTATTTGATGAAATTCACCGCAAAGGCAATACCATTATTCTGGTAACTCATGAAGAAGATATTGCTCAACATGCACATCGAATTATTAAATTACGTGATGGAATGATTGAAACCGATAAGATTTTGGTTGAGTTAGAAGAACATTAAATTTGGGCATAAAAATTGTAATTACAAACATTGCTAATGGTTTAATATTTGAATATTTTATTAAAAACAGAATAAAAACCTAAAAAATTATATCTAATCAATAAGTAACAATATTTTAAAAAAACATTACATTTGTACAGGAAGTGTATATTTTTTAACTTGTTAAATCATTGATATACTGATATTTATATTTAAAACTTAAAATTAATAATAACTATGCTAATAGAATTGAAAAAACGGAAAATCATTTATGCAGTGATGGTAATAGGATTACTCGCATCATGCCAAACTGCTCAAAAACCTGCAGGCGAGCAAATGCCTACTGATTCACTTAGTAAAGACTCAATTGCACAAAATGTAAAAGAAGTTGTATACCCTTTACCGACTCCATTTGAACTCACCCAGATGCTCAATGATATTGGAGCCGCATATGTGTCGAGTGTATTAAATCCGGTCAATAAAGTTGAAAAATACTTTACTGAAAAAGACAAAGCTGTAAATCTAGGGGTTTATGGTGCCGATTTGGCATATGCAACAACTTATAATAAAGAACAGGATGTTAAATCATATCTTAAAGCTGTCCGAACTCTGATTGATGCCCTGGGAGTTAATATTGATTACAGCCCTCTTTTCTCAGATGAAGTTAAAATGAAAGCTAACAACAAGGATACGCTTGTGCAAATTATTACTAATACCTTTTACTCTACATACTCGTCGCTTAAAGAAAAAAATAGTCCTGAAATTGCTCTAATGATGGTTGCCGGCATGTGGATAGAACTAATGCATATTGCTACCCATATTTCGAAGGATACATACAATAATACTCAAATTGTCAATATTATTGGTAAACAAAAAGATTCATATAATAAACTTATGAATCTGCTTTCGAAATACCCTCAAAACAAAGATTTAAGCGAACTAAGCACCAAACTCGAGGTGCTTAAGCCTGTGTTTAATAAAGTAGAACAGGGTTTAACTGTTGAAGAATATAACATCTTACTCAGTACCATTGAAAAAGTAAGAAAGGAATTTGTTCTATAGTATTTTTGAAAGCGGTTTAAAAAGTATAAGAATTGAATATTCACGCTTTTTTAGGCCGCTTTTATTTTTTTGCTGAAAATAATTACCTTGCTAAAGGTTATTAAATAAAGAACTTAAATTTTCATTTTCATTGCATCTAACCTCACAAACATTTAGCAAAATTACCTGTAACTTTGACTTAGTTTATCTTTAATTCCACTATAATAGGATTATGGTCGGACAAATATAATGTATCGACTGTAATAAAGAAATTTGCATACTTTTCGACTGAAATATCCGGGCTGACAAATATAAAATCAATTAATGGCCGTGATTTAAGCTCCTGATTTCCAAAACCATGAAAACTCCAGTCTGGTCCAAAAACAACCTTAGCTGATTTAGCAGTATGAATAAATTGGCTCTGTGTAATTAACTTTATTGCTTCAGAAGAAGCTAAATCGTTAAAATCGCCAGTAATAATAACAGGAATATTCTTTGCTATTTCTCCAATTTTATGAAGTAAAAGTTTTACACTATTTATCCTCGCTATGTAACCGACATGATCGAGGTGGGTATTAAACACAGCAAATTTCTGATTGGTGGTACAATTATAAAAAATTGCCCAGGTTACTATTCGTTCATATGCAGCATCCCAGCCTTTGCTACCTGGAATTTGTTCAGTAGGACTTAGCCAGAAGGTTCCATTATCAAGCACTTGAAATTGTTTTGACTTAAAAAAAATAGCACAATATTCACCTTTTATATTGCCATCGGACCGTCCAACACCCACATAACTAAAATCGCTTAAAGCATTTTTCAAATCCTGAAGCTGGTTATATAGTAATTCTTGCGTTCCAAATATATCGACATCAAGGGTGCGAATAAAATTTATAACGTGCTCACGGCGATACTTCCAATTATTAAAAGAATCAATAGGTGTATCGAGCCGAACATTTAACGTCATAATCTTAAGAGAAAGAGGCTTTGGGTTACATGAAGCCAATATAATTGTAATAATTATTACCGCAAAAGAAAATAAAAGAAGTACTACTTTTTTAACAGCTAAAGACCAAAGACTTAATGCATGTACTTTTTGATTAGCATGTCCATTTAATTTGTATAGCTTGTTTCGGTTCATTTATTGATGCTTTTTTGGCGGATAATCAATATTGTAATGTAACCCTACACTTTGTTTTCTTTGTTGTGCATTTTTAATTATCAAATAGCTTACTTCTATTAAATTACGAAGTTCGCACAGCATTCGCGATATTTTTGATTTTTTATATAATTCTTCCGTTTCTTCATAAATAATTTCCAGTCGTCGGGAGGCTCGTTGTAATCGTAAATTACTGCGTACAATTCCTACATAATTACTCATTAATTGCTGAGTTTCCCGCATACTTTGAGTAATTAAACTTAACTCTTCGGTTAATGTTGTGCCTTCATCGTTCCATGCAGGTATTCCATCAGGTATTTGATAATTTTTAAAACATTGCAAAGCATCATTTGCTGCCCGATGAGCAAAAACTGCAGCTTCTAATAATGAGTTAGAAGCCAGTCGGTTTGCACCGTGAAGGCCAGTACAGGCAGTTTCACCGGCTGCATATAAACGTTTTATCCATGATTGTCCATTCAAATCGACCTTAATTCCACCACACAAATAATGAGCTGCGGGGGCCACAGGTATCATATCTTTTGTTATGTCAATACCAATACTTAAACACTTCTGGTAAATATTGGGAAAATGATTGAAAATATCTTTTTTATTAATTTCCCTGGCATCGAGATAAACAAAATCGTGGCCTGAAATTTTCATCTCGGTATCAATTGCTCGGGCTACAATATCGCGAGGAGCTAACGAACCTCTTGAGTCGTATTTGTACATAAATTCCTCCCCCTGTAAATTTCTTAAAATAGCACCCGAGCCTCTTAAAGCCTCAGTAATTAGAAATGCGGGACGTTCACCAGGATTATAAAGTGCCGTTGGGTGAAACTGTACAAATTCCATATCTTCAACTATTCCTTTCGCTCTATAAACCATAGCAATACCATCGCCAGTAGCTGTAGGAGGATTGGTTGTATGATTATATGCGTTTCCAACCCCTCCCGTGGCCATAAGAGTTACTTTAGCTAAAATGGTTTTTATTATATTTTTTTCACAATCAAGAACATAGGCACCATAGCATTCAATATTATTGTAATAACGTTTTACCAGAACCCCTAAGTGATGTTGGGTAATAATATCAATAGCAAAATGATTTTCATAAACAGTTATGTTCGGATGTTGCCGAACTTGTTTTACAAGTGCTCTTTCAATTTCAGCTCCGGTAATATCTTTATAATGCAAAATACGGTTTTCAGAATGACCCCCTTCACGACCTAAATCAAACGAACCATCATCCTTTTTGTCGAACATTACCCCCCACTGAATCAAATCCTTTATACGAGTAGGCGCTTCCTCAACAACAATTTTAACTACCTCAGGATTACAAAGACCATCACCACAAATAAGTGTATCCTGAATATGTTTCTCAAACGAATCGGGCTCATATGTAACTGCTGCTATTCCTCCCTGAGCATAATTAGTATTGGATTCAGTAATGGTCGATTTTGTAACAATACACACACTTCCTTTCTCAGCCACTTTAAGTGCAAAAGTTAAACCTGCTATGCCAGAACCTATCACTAAAAAATCAAATCTTTCTTCCATTTTATTTAATTGCTATAACAATCCGTTAAAAACTTTCTAACTTGCTCTAATGCATAAGTCTGTTCTTCAATAAAAGCCATATGTCCACTTTTATTAAAAATAACCACCTGTTTTTTTTCGAGATATTCGGTTACTGCCAATATTTTATTCAAAGGTATATAATAATCATCTATTCCTATACCAAAAAATACAGGAATTTTAAGTTTTTTTAACATCTCTGTTCTGTCTTTGCGAATCATTAAAGCATTTAAAATAGCTATAATTCCATCATCGGAAGTTTTGAGAGCAATCTCTTTAGCTCGATGAATTTCTTGTCTTAACCTATTTCTATTTTGCAAATGAAAAGAATTCGAAATACTATAATTACAAATAACATTTTTTTTGCCTTGTTTAACCAATTCAATTTCTCTCAAACGATTCTGTTTTTTCTCATCTGAATCGGCCCATGGTACAGAATGAAAAAGTCCAACACCTTTAATTTTATCTGAATAATTTTCACAAAAAGCTAATGCTACATAAGCACCCATTGAATGACCAATTATTACAGTGCTTTCAATATTTAATAAACAAAGTATTTGATTTACTATATCGGCCATTATCTCAACCGAAAGAGAACAATTGGGCAAAGATGACAAACCGTGTCCAGGCAAATCAATTAAGATGACTCTAAAATAATTGCTTAACTCTTCGGCAAACGAATCCCAAATATCCATCGATTCAAGATATCCATGCAATAAAACTACTGATTGGCCTGTACCGAATTGTTTGAATGCTATAGTTGCATTTCGATAATTAATTTCAGAAATCATATGAACAAAATTGCTTATATCTGTTGTAGAGTTTGCAATACCTTTTCTTCATCAAATGGTTTAGAAAGATACCCATCAAAATCACTTAAATTAACTTCTTCATATATTAGGGAAGGATTATATGCAGTCAAAGCAATTATTTTAATTTTCTTTTCGGAAGAATAATATAACTGACGAATATTTCGTGCTGTTTCGATCCCATTCATGACAGGCATTTCAATATCCATAAAAACCACATCTATTGCTTGCTGCTGAATAATTTCTAATGCTAATCTGCCATTTTCAGCCTCAAACACTTCAAAGCCTTTATTTTTGAGAGCCCGCATTAAAATATATCGGTTCAAAAATATATCATCAACAATCAATACTTTCATCTGAATATCAATGTTCTCATTTTTAGATTAAAGAATTAAAGAAGGATTCAGAAATTAGCGTTGATTAATAAAATAAAAACTTCTCAACTAACCCAATTCACTTAGAGTTTTAACAATTTTCATACTAATAATTTGAACTTCCGAACCATCGATTTCAATAATTTTATCATTTTTAAACTCGGTAAGCGTACGAATAAAACTTTCTTTAGTAGTACCTGCTAATTCGGCAAGTTCCCTTCGAGTAAGAGGAAAAGAAAATCGTAAACTTTTATATATTGTTTCTGAAAAATATAATAATACATCGGCTACCCTACCTGGTAATTGCTTATGCGTTTGAGCCATTAACCTCTCAAGTAAAAAAGTGCCTTGTTTACTTAATAATTGCAAAATATAATTAGTTAATCGAGCATTGTTAAATAATACCTGTTTAAAAACATTAATATCGAAAAACATCACATCGCATGGTTCAATGGCAGTTGCACTATATTCGTGTATATCGTTACCAAAAACCGACAATAAACCCAAAAATGTACCGGGGGTTTCAATAGCTAAAATTACACGTTTCCCCATTCTACCTTCACGATACGACTTTACATATCCCGATTCGAGAAACATAATATGCGATGTCAATGTATTTTGAATAAAAATTTGATCGTTTTTTTTATAATGAACTAAATTACTGTGCGACATCAACATATGTTGTTCCTCGAGCGATAAGTAGGAAAAAAAAGAATAATTTCTTTTGCTATTAGAATCGCCGAATATTGAAATTTCCATAAAAACAATTTAAGCCTTCAAATATATTTTATTGACTACTAATTTAAACAATTTATTTTGATTTTGATGATATAAATCACCAAATGATAGAAATAATTTTTATTCGTTATAACTTTACTTGTTTCTTAATTTCAAACTCTTAAAGCAAAATATATTTTTTTAAACTTTATTTATTTTAATATCGTAAACAAATTAGGTAACTGAAAATAGGATAAAAAATTAATACAAAATAATTTGTTTGATAATATTTTTTTTTCTGAAATATTATACATTTGTTATAAAAATGGAACAACAAAATAGCATATTGGTAATAGACGATTCAACAGTCAATGTAGTATTATTGGAAGCTGTTTTGCAGAACAAAGGTTACACCATTGAAAAAGCTTTTAATGTAAAAGAAGCATTTGAAATTATGCAAAAAAGTATTCCAAAGTTAATACTACTCGACTTACTTATGCCTCGAATCAATGGGTTTGAATTTTTACAACAGATTAAGGCAAATAACAAATATAAAGATATACCAGTAGTAATAGTTTCAGCCTGGACTGATCCTGAAACAATAAAAAAGTCGTACGATTTAGGCGCGCAACATTTTATTAAAAAACCTGTCGACATTAACCATTTACTTGAAATAGTAGAAAAATTAGTATAGGGAGAATTAATTTTAGCCTGCATGAATGAGTTTGAACCTACACAAAATGATTTAAATAATTTAGATATTATTCTTAATTCGATAAAAGTAGAGGAAGCAATAAATTCATTTACAATAATTGATGAATTGATTGTTCAAATTCTCGATTGTTCATCAAATGATTTTTTAAGCTTAAACAATCATTTTAAGAATTATTATAACGAATCGAAAAACATTGCAAATAATGCTTCCAGAATTATTCAAACCATAACCGATGAAAAACTAAATAATTCCTTTGGTCAATTAAAAGAAGTAATTGATAATTTTTCAAAATTATCCAATCTGTTTACTTCGAAAGTAGACGAATTTGACGTTGAGATTCGCAAAACCATTAACAAAATAGAAAATTTAAATATCTTACATCATAATTTGGTTCAAAACATAGTTTCAATAAAATTATTGAATACAAAATCAGCTATTGATCCAAATAATTATCGCCACATTGAGGAACAGGGCGACAGAATAAAATTGAAATTACAGGATGTAGAAAAGCTCATAAATTTATTTATAGAAAAGGCTACTGAAATCAATTTATTTCTCTCGTTAATCAAACAAGATAATTATAATCAGTTGCAACGTCTAAACGATAACATTGAAATTAGTTTTGAGCTTTTTAAACGTAAACATCATGAAGCGAACGAGATGTTTGTTAAACTCAAAGAACAAACGGATAAAAATGCTACGTATGTTGCAAATATCATAACTCATCTTCAATACCACGATATTATTCGTCAAAAAATTGAACACATTCAACATACACATAAAGATATCATAGAAGAATTAAAGGAATATACTGAAAACACCACAGAAAAATCGTTAATTCATAATAAAGCAAAAACATACATAAAAATTCGTGATATTTCGGGCTTGCAAGCTGCCCAGCTAATTCATGCTAACAATCAATATCAGAATGCTATTCGAGAAATTTCACAAAATCTCGAAGAAATTGGAAATAACATGGTTGCCATTAACAGCATGTGCGAAAATCTGGTAGGACGTTCTGAAAAATCAAAAAAATATTATTTAGACAGTATTGTAGATAACTTAAACTTAGCCTTACAATACAATCAAAAGCTTTCGGAATTAACATATCAATTAAACCATCAGACATCAGAACTTAAATCAATTCTTTTACAACTCGAAAATCTATTTAATGACTCTTTTGATCAAATAGAAAATTTGAGTAGATTTAACATGAATTCAGTGTTACCCGAACAGAATAATTCTCAAAATCGACTTGTTTTCAACGATATTCATAATCAAAAATTACAAATTAATTCGATACTAAAAGAGCTTACTAACAAAATTGACATGTTGGCCAGTGTTAGTCAATTATTTAGTAACGAAAAAAACTTTTTTGAAAAAATAAGCAAAACCATACCCGATTTAATTAATTTATTACAAAAAAGTATAAAAGATGTTGACGAATTTTTAAATTTGAACTCATCAAAAAGTACTGACATTTCTGACGATATAAAGTCATCGATACGAAACATTAAATATTACGATATATTTGAAAAGTCGTGCGAAAAAATAATAAATGAATTAAATTTAATCAATGCACGACTTAATTATGGATATCAGGTTAGTGCAAAAGACAGAGAGGAAAATCTAAAAATTTTAAAATCGCGTTATACAATGGCCAGCGAACATTTAATACACGATAAACTTAGCAGTGCTAATAATATTACAGAAATTATAAATAATAATTCGGAACAGATAATTAAAATTGCTAATCAAAAAACTGATGAAGATGACGATAATTTAGAATTATTTTGATTATTTTTATTCAAAATTTTTTTACCAATGGGAAGCAATTATATTATTCAAATAAACGACAAAACGAAGAAAAATCCGGTGTTTAAGATTGATAAAGATTTTTCGATTAATACGATATCGGAAATTAAAATGGAAATTAATGATGTTGTTGAAAATTTTGAGGGATTTCATTTACAGGTAGTTCGACCGGAAAATTTTGATTTAACAGCAATACAATTAATTTTGGCAATAAAAAATAAATTAGGAGATCGATTTTCGTATACCCTTGAATTAAAGGATGAACACAAGTTACTGCTTGCTCATGCAGGAATTGATAAATATATTAACATATAAATTTTAACATTAAAAAACATGGCAAAAACAATTTTAATTGTCGATGATTCCGAAAGCATCCGTGAAGTTGTGAGTTTTACCTTAGAGAATGAAGGTTACAAGGTATTGGTAGCAGTAGACGGGAAGGATGCGCTTCGATTCCTTGACGGAAGCGAAATTGATCTGGTCATAACTGATTTGCATATGCCTGTGATGGATGGTATCGAATTAATCAAACACATCCGTTCGATGGAAAAATATCAACGCATTCCAATTCTATTTTTAACTACCGAATCGCAGGCTGCAAAGAAAATGGAA
>FQKF010016203.1_pt1 | contig 14947 bp, 12 predicted proteins | sample 1504521 | NCBI WGS metagenome assembly FQKF01 (sample SAMEA4475357, study PRJEB15587) | soil metagenome | biome: Soil; feature: Field | place: India | collected 2015-03-11 | depth 0 m
CAGGGGCGTAGCCCCTGACCCAGACAGAGGAAGAAAACACCCGTTCAAGGGTCTCAAAAAGAACATCCACCCGCAAAACGTGCCAACCAGTTTTCCCGCTGGATGGCACTTCTTTTTGTGCAAAACTCTGTGCAAAATGTGCAAAATGCTGTGCATTTTTTGAAAAAAGCTTGTGCCAAGGAAACCCTCTTTCAAGAAAACGCCCCTGGCACCTTGAGAGGATCTCTCTTGAGAAAACTATTCCAGGCTTTTCAAAAACTCATCTATCGGGAGCACAGGAATACCCATCTTCTGTGCCTTGGCAAGTTTTGATCCCGGCGACTCACCCACAAGAAGAAGAGAGGTTTGTTTGGTCACAGAATCCTGGGGAATGCCTCCATGGGATTCAATGATCTCAAAGATTTTTTCCCTGGAGTAGGTTTCATGTTTTCCGGTGATACAGATATACTTTCCAGCGAGTTTGCCTTGTTGTTCCTGAGGCTTTTTGAATTCTCGGAGACGTATCCCGGCCTCTTTGAGGTCCTCGATGAGACGTTTTCCTCGTTCGCTTGCAAAAAACTCAACAAGACTCTTCGCTACCACCTCTCCTATCCCATAGAGACTCACAAAATCCTCGTACCTTGCCTTCTGGAGAGCCTCAAGGCTACCGAATTCCCGAGCCAAGATTTTTGCCGTTTCCTGACCCACATAATCAATCCCCAAGGCATAAAGAAAACGATCAAGGGAGATTTCTCTACGACTTTCAATACTCGCAAGAAGCTTTTCCACAAGCTTTTCCCCCATCCTTTCCATGGAAAGAAGACGCTCTCTCTGGTTTTTGAGTCGAAAGATATCTCCCAAGGTTCTCACAAGACCTTCGTCATAGAAACGCTCAAGAAGCTCTTCTCCCAAACCCTCAATATCCAGGGCCTGCCGTGATACAAAATGCCTGAGTCTCGCCTTGACCACTGCCGGGCATTCTGGATTAGGACAAAAGATGTCCACCTGATCAGCCTGGCGCTGAAGGGGAGTATGGCATACCGGACAATGGGTAGGTTCTTCTACAGGTTGAGCTCCCGGCGGACGCTTCTCCTTGACAACCCCCACCACCTTGGGAATAACCTCACCCGAACGCTCAACAACCAGCGTATCCCCATAATGAAGATCCAGTCGCCTCACCTCATCAAAATTGTGAAGGGTGGCTCGCTGCACCCTTGCCCCCGCGAGAAACACCGGATCAAAGATAGCCACAGGAGTGATAGTACCCTGTCTCCCGATCCCGAGTTCTACCTCTCGAAGGACGGCCTGGGCCGATGCCGGTTTGAACTTCCAGGCAATGGCCCACTTGGGGGTTTTGGCATCATATCCAAGCCTCTGCTGAAGACGGAAATCATCTGCCTTCACCACAATACCATCAATCTCGTAGGGAATTTCCTCTCGGTGGTTCTCCCAGTGTTTGTGGTAGGATTGGATATCCTCTATTTTTTGGCTTCGTATTCGATAGGGACAGATGGCAAACCCATGTTCATAAAGATAGGTCATACGATCATAGTGTGATGGTATCATGTCCTCATCCGGGAAACGAACCCCATACGCATAAAAATAAAGACGCCGCTGAGCGGTGACAGAAGAATCCAGTTGTCTCAGAGATCCTGCCGCTGCGTTTCTTGGACTCACAAAGAGTGGCTCTCCCTCCTCTTCACGCTGGCGATTAAGAGCAAGAAAATCCTCCCTATGCATCACCACTTCCCCGTAAACAACGAGTCTCTCAGGCACACTCCCCAAAAGACGCAAAGGAAGGTTGCGTATAGTGCGTACATTGGAGGTAACCACCTCTCCCACCTCGCCATTTCCCCGTGTAACACCCATGACAAGACTACCCTTCTCATAAATGAGTTCAATGGCCAGCCCATCAAACTTATGTTCAGCCGTCCATAAAATCGCCTCGTTTTCTATAGCCTGCTGAACACGTTTCACAAAAGCAAGAAACTCCCCCTCATTGAGCGCATTGGCTAAACTATACATCTTGTAGGGATGAGTGAAATTCTCAAAGGTTTTGAGTGGTTCTGCACCAATCCTCTGGGTTGGAGAATCAGGGCTCACAAGGGCAGGAAAACGCTCTTCCAGTTCCATGAGACGACGCATGGCCTCGTCATACTCTTCATCCGATATTTCAGGACTATCCAGTACATAATACCGGTAGTTATGATAGTGAAGGAATTCTCTCAGTTTTTCGATTTCCTCTCTTGCTTCCTCCAGTGTCATCCCTATTCCTCCTGTTTATACTCCGCAAAGAAGTCCTTGAGCCTTTTGGCCACCTCTTCCAGTTCTTTCACATCCGGCAAAAAGACAAAGCGAAAATGATCCGGTTTTGGCCAGTTGAAACCCGTTCCCTGAACAAGAAGAATATGCTTGGTACGAAGAATATCATAGACAAGCTTCATGTCGTCCTTGATATTGAAGCGTTTGGTGTCCACCTTTGGAAAGAGATAGAGAGCTCCCATTGGTTTCACGCAGGAGATACCCGGAATATCATTGAGAAGGGCATACGCATAGTCTCGCTGTTCCCTGAGTCTGCCCCCAGGTTTCACGAGATCATCAATACTCTGATATCCCCCAAGAGCCGTTTGAATGGCATACTGAGCAGGGACATTACTGCAGAGACGCATGGAAGCGACAAGATTGAGCCCTTCGATATAATCAGAAGCCCACTCTTTCTTGCCGGATATCATCAGCCATCCCACCCGAAAACCAGGAATACGATGGGACTTGGAGAGTCCATTGTAGGTCAAAACCAGGGTTTCATCGGTCATGGCGGCTATACAATGAGCTTTCGCCTCTTCATAGACAATCTTTTCATAAATCTCATCAGAGAAAATGATCAGCTTGTGTTCAACAGCCAACTTGATAATCTGCTCAAGAATCTCCACCGGATACACGGATCCCGTGGGATTATTGGGATTGATCACCACAATACCCTTGGTTTTTGGGGTGATTTTTTTCTTGATATCGGCAATATCGGGATACCAGTTGGCCTCCTCATCACACAGGTAGTGAACAGCCTTGCCCCCTGACAGGGTCACAGCCCCCGTCCACAGGGGATAATCCGGAGCCGGTACCAAGACCTCATCCCCATTGTCAAGGAGCGCCTGAAGAGAGAGAAGAATCAGTTCACTCACGCCATTTCCAATGTAGATATCATCGATATCAATATCCATGATACCCTTGAGCTGATAATACTGCATAATCGCTTTTCTTGCCGAGAAAACCCCCTTTTCATGGGTATATCCCTGAGCCTGCCTGAGATTGTACGCCACATCACGGATAATCTCATCCGGGGCATCAACACCAAAGCGAGGAGGGTTTCCGGTATTGAGACGAATGATGTTATACCCCTCCTGTTCCAATCGCTGAGCCTCGGAAACCACCGGCCCACGAATATCGTAGAAAATCCCTTCAAGTTTCTTGGATTTATGAAAGGTTCGATGTTCCATTGGTTATTCCTCCTGTTCGTAATACTCGGTATCTTTTGGATATTCTATAGTATAACCAAGCGAAAGAATTTTTTCTTCACCTGGTCGAAGAAGCAGATCCCATTTGAGTAGCCCATCATTGGTCTGAATAGCCCGGAGTTCTGCCTGGGTTTTATCAGTGGCTGTCACGTTCTTCAAAACAATCTTATCCTCCGCTGGAAGAGGAATCCTCTCCCAGAGGGCAAGCGAGATGGTTTTGTTGAGTCGATTTTTAACCGTAATTTTCCACACCTTTTCGTAGAGAATAGTAGAACGCAGGATGGTGGGATTCTCCCGATAGTCCCGGACCAATTCTCGCCTCACCTCAATGTCCCGTACCTCCATCCCCGGGAATTGATAACTCGTCTGCGGAACCACACTTCGACTGAGGATATTTCTCTGTGTTTTACCCTGCGATTCTATGATCACCTCTCCTGGAATCAGGGTATAAGGAAGGGTATTGGAGAGAGTAATGGCATACCATCCCCAGCTGGACTTAGGAGCAAGCGCAAAGTAGGAGTTGACAATGCCAACTTTTCTTGGTTCCCAGAGAGAGACCCTTGTCTCTTTTGAGAGAACATAGCGATTGGTGAGATGCCAGACCGTTCCCTGTCCTTCAGTAGTTTCCACTGGTGGAGTACTCAGAGCCATCTCATCCACTTCACTCAGCACCTCTTCTCTTGCCATGGCAGGTGCCGCTGCTTTGGTAAGACGACTCCGCGGGGCATACCGCTGAAGATAGAGTCGCAAACGAGGAAGCCTCTCCTCCATCTGTTGACTTCCATAAGGAAAACCTATGATCCAGAGAGAGGATACCTGTTCTAAAAACGCCTGAGAAGAGACAATCTCCACATCGGCCCTGAGAGTTTCCCTCTCTGCAGAAAGGGTATAACGAATTTTCCAGCCACCTGAAAGACTATAGCGAAGCAGCCCCCGATAGGGACGAGAAAATTCCACCACCCTCATCGGGATCACTCTCTGAGCCAAAAAACGATTGATCTCCTGGATTTTGGCTTCTATAAAGCCAATATCCTGTCGAAGACTCTCTATATCCTCCCGCATCTGGCGGAGAGTTTCTTCAGCCAAGGAAAGTTGCCTTTCGTATTTTTCCATCAGTTCCGAGGTTTTTGCCCCTTGATTATTCGCAAGACCACGCAAAAGATCCTGATAGAGTTTTGTCCTCTCTATCTGAGAGGAGAGCTTCTGTTCCTGTTGCTGGAGTTTCTTTCGTTTCTGAGCCACCTCATTGGTGAGACTCATATACTCCTTGGCATACCCCATCACCTCTTCAGGATAGAGGTTGGTAACCTTTTCAAAGGTAATGGATATCACAGGCTGAAATTCTACATTCATAGCCCCTACCGGGATCATCACAGATGTCGCCTGATCAAGATTTTTCTCGATAACCACTCTATCCTGATAGATAAAAGCCTCCTGGGTCCAGGCAAAAGTTGCCCACAAAAGACTCACCACCATCACGTTTCTTCTCATAATTTCCTCCTCACTAACTCTTTTTTGAGTTGTTTACGAAAAATACCATAATGCCTCCAGATGATATTGGTTGTAGCGGGATTAAGTTCGAGCACATAGCGCACCTGTGCAGAACGAGATACCATAGTGTAGGTACTGAAAGGAGCCCCTTCGTGTATCTCAAGAACTGACAGATCCTCATCCACATACACAATGGGCATGGGAAGAGGGGTATTTTTCATCCAGAAGGCCACCTGTTGTGGCTTCGGAAAGACAAAAATCATCCCCGCCCAGTTTCCCCAATTGGTTCTGTACATCATCCCTGTTCTCTGTTCCTCTTCTGTCAGGGCAAGGGCAAAGACAAGCTGCTGGGTCAGAAGAGAGACAACAAGAAGGTTGGTAAACATCACTTTTCACCTCGCAGTCGATGATAATGACTCGATAAATCACACCCACAGTAGGGACAATTTCGCTGAAAGGCTGGTTTGCCATCTAAAAAGGTCATATCCACCACATGATGACACTGGGGACAGTGAATCACCCTATCTTCAAGCCAGTGAATCTGATGGGTAATATAGAGCCACAGGATCACCACTCCCAACCAGCCAGCAAATCCCCCTGACCAGAGAAGGGCAAGCCAGGTGGGCATCACCGTCTGTAAAAGCAAAAAGAAGGCAGCCCCAATACCTGCAATCCAGAGAAATTGCTTGAGTACCTTGATCATCCCTTTTTCCATCCCTTCATGGCGTTTTCACCCTATATATCATCATCTCAATAGTGGCCAAACTCTCCGTCGGAACGGGATTCACTAATAGCAGGGCTTCTTTTGCCCTTTCATAAGCCCAGAGGGCCTTCTGCGGAAACGCAAGATTTCTATACACCTCCCCCCAATAGAAGTACAACATTCCCCGACGAAAATGACTCTCACCATATTCATCTAAAGCCCTTTCAAAAAACACCTCACTCCACTCCCTTTGTTTAGAAAGGATGAAAAACCTTCCTATCAGAGAGAGAAGAGAGACATCCTCTGGATTTAGTGACAGAAGAAGAAGCGCCCTTGCTGTAAACCTCTGCCAATCGTTGACCTGACGAGAGGCATCCAAAATATTCTCCAGTATTTCTCGATTGGTAGAAAAATAAAGAGCCCTCTCTAAGACAAAGAGAGCCTCCCGGGCATTCCCCTCTTCAAGATAGAGCCGACCAGAGAGAAGGGTAAAAAGAATCTTGTCAGAAGGAGTTTTCACATAGGGATAATACTGCTGAATAGTTTTCAGGGCCTCAGTTCTATTTCCCGTTTTTCGAAGAAGATCAGCATACACATAGACCACTCTCGATTCCCGTGTATAACGTCGAAAAAGATTGGTGGCTACCTCCATGGCCTGGTTGGTTTGCCCCAGAAGAAAAAGAGCTGGCACCTGTCCTGCGACCAGAGAAGGGTCGGGCTTCTTACTCAACACCATATACTGCTGAAGAGAATCTAAAAGTCTTCTTGCCCCCTCTTCCCTCTGGGTAAACCAATTCTCGTGGAGTCCTCGATCATAGTATCGCGCGAGAAGTTCCCACAAAACCTCATTGGTGAAAGAAACATTGGTAAACGGTTCAAGAACAAGAGCCACGGGAAAGTAATAGGTTCTTGTTTCCCCCGAGCTATTTGAAAGAGAGAAATACTCTCCATTCGTGGAAGACCCCCAGAAGAGAACCACCCGTGAAGCAAGAAGCATCAGCGAAAGATTGGTATAATGAATATCTCGCTGAAGGGTGTACTGAAAAGCATCTAAATAGTAGCCTTTTTGAAGAAGAGGGGCCACCATATTCTCCTCTTGACAAAACCCCGCTATCCCCCATGTAAGAAAAAAAAGAAGCCCGCATCCTCTTTTCATTCACTCTTCCTGCACCTCTACGCTTTTCCACCAGTGTATTGTAAACAGGAGAAAGAGAAAAATCAAATTTCAAGAGCATGGAAGCTATAGCCCCCGCGGAGGAATACCATATCATCCATAAACCACATAAATAAAAAAGCCGTCCCTGCGGACGGCCTTTTTATCTATCTTTCTCTTAGAGACCAAGAGCCTTCATGATCCTTTCAGCTACCGTCTCAAAGACCTCTTCCGTATTGTATTCACCTCGTTCCAGTTTAGCTTTCACTTCAGCCACTCTCTCCTCTCGAATATCCGGTGTCTGTCTCACCACGTCCTCAATCTTTGCCGCCTCAGCTAATTGCCTCGCCTCTTCAGAAATCTCAACCTCATCCGAGGTATCACGTCCGTCTCTTCTTGGGACCTTATTTATCTTGGTGTCCTGTGTTACTCCACGAAGAGGATCTACGCCACGAATTTCCATACAGTCCTCCTGTTATGTTTATCGGCTTTCGATCACCGACACTTTAGCCTTTTGTCTCTTTTTCTCGAGCCCATTTTTTAATGGCTATGGTCCATTCGCCCTCCTCTGGCAGATCTCCCGAAAGGATGTCGCTTACTCTGCCAGAGAGCCAGGTTTCATGTACCTTGGTGATCTCTCTGCCTATTAGTATTTCGACATTTCCCCACGTTTCGTTTAGTTTCTGGAGAAATTTTTTTATCTGAAACGAAGAAACAAAGGCTACAAACGTTATCTCAAGGTTCTCATAGGCACGCAATATCTTCTGCAGTTTTCCAGGGGTTTTAGGAAGAAAACCCACAAACACCACATCCTTTGGAGATTCCCCTAAGACAGAAAGAATGGCTGTCAAAGCTGAGGGACCGGGAATGGGAACAACAGGAATACCCTTTTCCCTGGCAAGTTCTACGACATACTTTCCCGGATCAGAGATCCCTGGAGTACCTGCATCCGAAACAAGGGCAATAGTCTCCCCCCTCAACAGAAGTTCCACAATACCACGAGCACTATTGGCTTCATTGGCAGCAGATACCTGCAAAATTGGCTTGTGAATACCAAAGTGGGTGAGGAGCTTTCTATGTCTATCAGGATGTTCACAGGCTATCCTGTCCACCCCTTTCAGGGTCTCGAGCGCCCGAACACTGATATCCTCAAGGTTTCCAATGGGCGTGGCTACCACATACAACGTCCCCGTCTTCATGAACGGCACCTGGCAAGGGTATAGGTATTCCAGAGAAGTTCCGCCACTGTCATGAGTCCTACTCCTCCCGGGACGGGGGTAATAGCTGAGGCTACCTCTTTCACCCCCTCAAAATCCACATCCCCCACCAACCGGTATCCCTTGTCTGTCGTGGGATCATCCACCCGATTGATCCCCACATCAATAACAATAGCCCCGGGTTTTATCATCTCCTGAGTAATCATACGCGGTTTTCCAACCGCCGCCACCACAATATCCGCCTGTTTCACCTCTTCAGCCAGGTTCTGTGTTCGAGAATGACAAATCGTTACCGTGGCATTGGCCTGCAAGAGAAGAGCCGCCATGGGCTTTCCCACAATATTACTTCGGCCAATAACCGCCGCCTTCTTGCCAGAAACCTCTATACCATAGTACCTCAGGATCTCCATCACTCCTTTTGGAGTACAGGGCTGGACAATAGGCTGCCCCAAAAAGAGTCTCCCTACATTGTAGGGGTGAAAACAATCCACATCCTTCGAGGGATCAATGGTTTCAAGAATTTCCTGTTCATTGATATGATCCGGCAGAGGAGTCTGCACAAGAATACCGTCAACCCTCTCGTCCCTGTTGAGAGAGATGATAACCTCTTTGAGTTCTCCGGTGGTAATTCCCTCATCAAGCCGTATCACCTGGGAGTCTATCCCCACCTCATGACAGGCCCGTTCCTTTGAGGCCACATACGAACGAGAGGCAGGATGATTCCCTACCAGAATCACCGCTAAATGTAGCTGCTTCGGAAATTCCTGCAGCACTTTCTTGAGTTCTTCTTTTCGTGCGCTTGCCACTACCTTTCCATCAAGAATCATGGTTATCTCCTTTTTTCTCTTGGCTTTCTCCGTTTTGCTGTGATCCAAGGTTCATGAGATCCTTGACACTGAGAACCACAGGTTTCCATGGTCTCACTTCCCCTTCTGCTGGCTTTGTCTTGTCCTCTTCAAGCCACGTATGAACAATCGCCGCGATCTTTTCCGCACAGGCCTGTATTCTCTGGGGATGACCTGATTTGAGGTACACTTTCAGGGCACCTACATAATTCTTCTGGTCATAGAGCACATCCCCAATCCTCACAAGCCCATCCTGATAGCCAGCCTTCACAAAACAGGCTAAGGCCTCCTTGTATCGCTTCTCCTGCATGAAGGTATTTCCCTGCCTGATCAACGCTACCCTTTCCTGTTCATCCATAGCTACTCTCCGGATAACCCTCCCTCTCGCTTCAAAGCCTGAATAAGTTCCCCTGTGGTCTTGCCAAAATAGACCCTATCCCTGTACCAGGCTATCACAAGTGTCAATTGGGGAATAGGATTATACTGAGAACTCAGATAGAGAGGAACAATAGCCATCACATCCTTGCCCAGGGGAAGATAACGTACCACCCCCAAAGAGACCTCTGCATTTCTCTGCCCCCAGAGGGTAAAAAGCTTCGCAAGTTCATCATTCTGGTACAATTTCGCTTCTACCTGAGAGGGACCGGGAATACTTTCGGTTCTGGAAGAAACGTATTGATAGAGCTTCAAGCCATTTTCGTATATTCCAAAAAGCCATCCAGAAAGATTTTGCCTGTACATGGGGGTAAAGGGCACAAAAACCCCGGCCATCCTTTCCCCCCCTGCTTCCAAGAGAAGATAAAGGGGTTCATAGGGAAGATTAGTGGCCCCCTGTCTCACCACAGGGACTGTCCACACATCATCTCCATTGTAGAAACTTTCATGACTATCCATATGATAACGCCCAAAAACCTCAGCCTGAAGCGCTAACAGGGTATAGGGATAGCGAAAATGTTTCTTGAACTTTTCAGGAATCTCATCTGAAAAAAGTCTCCCCCCAAAAAAGCGAAGAGGAGCCACCAGGGGATCATGAGGGTCAACAACATAGTAGATCACATCCCCTGTATAGGCAGAGACCACCACCTTGACAGAATTGCGGATACTATTCACTATACCCCAGCGAGAGGAATACCTCTCTGCGAGAGGATAGCGTTTTGTCGTCGTGTAGCCGTCCACAATCCAGAAAATCTCCCCATCAACAACGACAGGATAGGGATCGGGGTCATAGGCAAGTTCTGGTACTAAGGCCTGAAGACGAGCAAGAAGCCTTCTTTTCCAGAGAACCCCACTCTGGGGGGTGATATAACGGGTGAGAACAATATTTTTCTCTCCAAAAGCCCTCGCAAAAGCCACCCTCCTGAAAAAGGAAAGTCTCACCCCATTGGTTCCTTCATAGACGGATTCTACCCTATTGGTGGAATCCGTGTACTCAAACTCCCTGACTTCCGTACGCACAAGAGCGTAGGGCAGATCGGATTCCCCCACATAGATCTGTGGCCGAGAAAGCCTCAGTTCCGGCACATCGGTTTCCAGGGAGAGATTTCGTACCCAGAAGATAGGCAGCCCCTCCGGTGTCGCTTTCTCAGCCGGGGAAACCACCACCCCAAACCCATGTGTGTAGCGAAGATGCATATTCTCCCAGCTTTTGACCTCAGGAAGAAAGTTATCCAGCGTCAGTTCCCGACAGGCAATCAACACCTGGACCAGCTGGTTGGAAATCTCATAGAAATCCACATCCGCATCAAAAAAATCAAAGTAGTTTCGTATGGTTTGCAGTTGCTTGATATTTTGGAGGTAAGGAATAGCATCCCATACTCTCACATGAGCAAGGCTTTCCAGTGTCGGTTCAAAAACAAAGGGTTCATACCGTAGCCCAAACGCCTCCCGTGTAGCTATTCGCCTTGCCTCAATAAAACGACGCTGTGCCCGAAGTTCATTGGGCTTTTCGTAGAATTCAGCAAGCCCCCACGGCCAGAGAAAGAAAACTAAAAGAGAGAGAATAAGACCCACACCCCCCTCAATCAAAAGACGGTTGAGTTTCAATTTACCCAAGAAAACGAGCACTATCCAGAAAATCCCAAGCCCCGTAAAGACCCCGACCGCTATCCACCACACAAGCAAAGTCCCATAGAAATCCGAAAAACCCACCCCAAGCCTTTTGTTCGGTTGCCAGACAAAAATCTCAAAAGAAAAAAGCATCCCCAACAAAGCACATCCAAAAAGGATGAGAAAAAGAAGAGAGAGACCCACCCAGTCCCTTTTTCCCCCCGCAATCAGAAAGGCATCTATCACTTTCAACACAACGAAAAAAAACACTCCATACCCTACCACAAATCTCCAGAAGGGAAGCCAGGACACATACCACATCACATCGAGATGAAGAAGAGACTCCTTCACCTGAGAAGGAGGAACAAGAAGAGCAAGCGTTCTCTCTCGAAACCACCACACCACCACTACCGAAACCAATCCCAACAAAAGCGAGAGAAACACCATTCTTCCATCCCATCGCCTGCGGATAACCCCAAACCAGAGCCACATTCCCACCCATGGCACCCAGAAAGCCGCCACCATCCACAGGCCATACCAGGCAAACTTTCTCCAGAGAAGAGAGGATGCCCCTATATCCCTGTACCACCAGTAATCAACAAGAAAAGGGAGCCCCATCCAGACCCCCACACCACTCAACCCTACTAGAAGGAGAATCCCAAGCGCCCAGAGCCACACCCGTCTCATAGAGATATCTTCCTACTCATGATTCTTCGTGTTTTTCTCTTTTTTTGAAAGAGGAAAAAAGCCCCTCTTTTGGCTTTTCATATTCTCGAAACACAAGGAGAACCTCTTTCACCACACGATTTGTTTTACCATCCTCCCCCTTGATAATATCAAGAAAAGGATAAAACTCAATATGTTTACAGATGACCACCCCTGGCTTCTCTTTACTCTCGTGAAGAGGCACTATCTCCTGCTTCTCTGTCAAAACCTGTGGAGAAAGAGAAGCCAACGTTTGATTGACCATGTAGCGTATCTTTTTCGTGAGAAGCGTAATCTCTGCCATCTCTGCCTGATACATTCGTTCAAACCTCTCCCCCATACTGGAAAGCGACAACTCTTCTTCCGTATCAGAAACCTCGACGCTTAAACCCTCTATATCAAAATACTCGTCTTCTCCCTTTTTGGCAAAAAGATCAAGAAAGGCCTTGTTGGCATATCGAATGGAGAGTACCGGGGTAGGAAAACTCTTCTTGAGAAAAAGGAGAAGTACAGGAAGAGGACAGAGATCCGCCACAAATTCAAACCTCTCCTGAAGTCTTTTGAGAGCACTGGTCTTCAACTGGTCGAAGTAGGTTATCTGTTTCATAAACTGATTGAGCACACTCCCAAGATTGCCCAAAATATCTTCGGTGGGAAAGGTCACCATGGAAAGGTTCTGATAGATATTCTCGTTTTTGACCATCCCGACCGTTCGTTCATAAAGCCTCTGATAATGGGTAAGCCCGCGAATATACACTAAAAAAAAGGTACCCAACGTTACCACCGTCCCTGCAAATCCCATCACCTGCATGAGGCGGAGAAGCCGAACAACCATACCTTCCTGGAGAAGACTTCTCCCAAAAACCGTTTTGAGTTCATCCTCAAGAATAGTTCCCATTACTCCCAACGCCAAAAAAAGAATCAAAATAATCGCTAAAAGCAACTTCAAAAAAAGGCTAAAAGGAAACACCGCTGGCGTCGTTCGACGTGATCGTATGGCCATCTCTTTCTATCCCCTATGCTTTGGCTTCTTCCTGTTCTTTTCGCATCTGTTCAGCCTGTTTTTTTGCCTTTTCATATTCACTCTGAGGAAGGATATCATAGTGACTGATCTCCATATCAAAACGTCCCCTCCCACTCGTCAAGGCATTGAGAGCAGGGGCATAGGCAAGCATTTCCGCGTAGGGAACAAAGGCATTGATCACCGTGACATCCTCAGAGATCTTGTCCATACCCTGAACCTTCCCTCGTCGGTTAGAGAGATCTCCCATAACACTCCCGATGGCATCCTCATCAACATACACCCGTACTCTGGCAATAGGTTCTAAAAGCACAGGTTTAGCCGCTTCAATGGCGAGTTTCATGGCATGAAGGCCCGCAATCTTGAATGACATGTCCGAGGAATCCACCTCATGATAGGAACCATCATACACATCTACCTTGATATCCACCACAGGATAACCAGCAATCACCCCACTCTCACAGGCTTCCCGGCATCCCTTTTCAATAGCCGGCACATAATTCTTGGGAATAGCCCCTCCAAAGATACTCTCCGTGAAAAGGAATCCCTCATTCCGCTTGAGAGGCTCTACCCGCAAATACACCTCACCATACTGTCCATGTCCACCTGTTTGTTTCTTGTGTTTATAGTGCCCTTCAGCCCTGGCTGTGATGGTCTCTTTGTAAGCAATACGGGGAACACGTGTCTCAAACTCAATCTTGTAGTGGTGCTGAATATAATCCAAAATATGCTTTGCCTGAATTTCCCCGATACAGGAAATCACCATCTCCTTGGTGATGTCATTATACTCATAGGTAAACGTAGGATCCTGGAGATGAATCTGATGAAAGATTTCGGCCAACTTGTCTTCGAGTTTGCGATCCTTGGCATGAATGGCCAAAAAATACGAAGGGCTTGGGAATCTCACCGGTTCATAAAGCAGTGGTTTCGTTGGTTCAGTAATGGTATCTCCGGTATGCAGCGAGTCCAGCTTCGCAAAAACAGCAATATCCCCTGCTTCCAGTTCTTCGATCTCTTTGAGGTTTTTTCCGTTTATCATATAGAGGTGGGCAATCTTCTCCCTGGCATTGGCTCTCACATTGAGAATCTCATCCCCTGTACGAATCTTTCCAGAGAGAATCCTCGCAAAAGAGAGCTTGCCTGCATAGGGATCAACGTATGTCTTGAAGACAAACGCAGAAAAGGGTTCCTCAGGATCGGGATGGCGTTTGATGGTATGCTCGGGATGGTTGGGATCTTTTCCTATCTCCTCACCCACATAAAGGGGAGAAGGCAAAAATTGCACAATCACATCCAGAAGGGGTTGAATGCCAATACAATGAAGGGCACTTCCACAAAAGATAGGGATAAATTTGTTGTTCATCGTACAACTTCGAAGTCCTCTCTCCACCTCTTCTGGTGTCAAGGTTTCACCACTGAGGTATTTCTCAATAAGGGTATCGTCTGTTTCAGCCACGGCATCAAAGAGTTTCTCCCGATAACTCCCTATTTTGTCTTTGAGAGAAGAGGGAATATCACCTGTGCGCTTGATCTCTTTGCCGGATGAAAACACCGATTCCAAAGAAACAAGATCAAAGGTTCCTACAAATTTCCCATTTTCTATAAGAGGCAACTCGAGAGGGATAACGGGTTTTTTGAATTTCTTCTCAAGGTCCTCCGCAATGCCAAAAAAGTCTGCTTCAGGTTTATCCATCTGATTAATAAAGACGATACGTGCGATCTGATAATCATCCGCAAAATGCCAATCTTTTTCCGTGTCAATCGTAATTCCATCCACTCCGGAAACCACAAAAATGATCCCCTCAACCGCACGAAAAGCACTTCGCACCTCTCCCACGAGATCAGGAATACCAGGGGTATCAAGGAGATTGATTTTGACATTATTCCATTCGGTATAGGCAAGTGAGGTATGGAGAGACATCTTTTTGGCTATCTCTTCGTCTTCGAAGTCCATCACGGTTGTCCCCTTGTCCACAGATCCCATCGTCGGAATCTGTCCACTCACAAAAAGAAGAGCCTCCGCAAGGGTTGTTTTTCCAGCATTTGGTGCCCCTGAAAGAGCCACATTCCTGATCCGTTTGGGTTCATAAATTTTACCCATACCATCCTCCCGATGCGTTTTTTCACCTATTATCTTAACACTGGTTCGAATTTTTGTAAAGAGTTTTTTGGGAAAAATATTTGGGTAGAAACGCTCCCGCGTGGGGCAAAAGAGGTGTTGTCCTCGTCGCATGCTACGCATGCACCTCGGACGGACAATGGGCCGCTTTTGCGG
>FQKF010056499.1_pt1 | contig 14943 bp, 10 predicted proteins | sample 1504521 | NCBI WGS metagenome assembly FQKF01 (sample SAMEA4475357, study PRJEB15587) | soil metagenome | biome: Soil; feature: Field | place: India | collected 2015-03-11 | depth 0 m
GGAACCCCGCATCTTAAAGACGTTGATGGCCCGTGACATCTCACCCCGGATCTCGACGTACTGCAACATCAGAATGGTGTCGGTGATCGTCGAGATGTGGGAGTCCGTAATGGAATGCGACCCCATGAACTGATCCGTGGTGTTCGTGAAGAAGCCTGTGATCTCCTCTTGCTTGGCATAGCCTGTCACTCCGATAACAAACTGACGGAAGGCGTTGTTGCTCACTCCTCGCGCCAGCGCCGAAAGAGAGTCGATGGCAATGCGAGAGGGTTTGAACTCGGCAATTTCAGACTTAATGATTTGCAGGTGGTCTTCCAGGCCAGCAGATTCTGGGTAGGCGCAGATGATTTTCAGCAGTCCCTTCTGTTCCAGGTCTTCAAAGTCAATCCCCCAGGAATAGGCGTTGCGCGACAACTGTGCCCGTGACTCTTCATAGGCGAACAAAATTGCCCGCTCCCCATTCACACAGGCATTTTGCAGAAACATACTGACCAGCAGGGTTTTGCCGGTGCCAGTGGCTCCCGTAGCCAAGATGATCGAATCTTTGAAGAAACCGCCGCCACACATCTCGTCTAATGTTTTCACCCCAGAGGAGACACGAGCATTGGAAGAGCGCTGAGTGAGGCGCATGGCCCCCAGTGGAAAGATGTTAATTCCTTGGTTGGTGATAGTGAAGGGGTATTCTCCCTTCATGTGGGTGGTGCCGCGTAGTTTGAGGATCTCCATTGTGCGGCGGCGACGTTCGCCCTCCAGCACGTTACGGACGATGACCACGTTGTCGGAGACAAATTCTTCCACCCCAAAGCGGGCAACTGGGCCGTATTCCTCAATGCGCTCGGTGGTCATGATGGTGGTTGCTCCCACCTGCTTGAGCCGGGCCACGAGGCGAAAGATCTCCCGCCGCACCACGGAGACCGCATCATACTGTTGAAAGATGGCCGTCACTGAGTCGATCGAAACCCGCTTGGCGCGATACTTGCGGATGGCATACTGGATTCGTTCAATCAGGGCAGACAGGTCGAAGTTACCGACGATTTCCTGCCCATCGGGGTCGGGGGAAGCATCGAGAATGAAGAGCTTGCCTTCGTCAATCAAGGCTTGCAGGTCCCAGCCAAAGCTCTGGGCGTTTTTGATAATGTCGGCAGGGGCTTCTTCAAAGGTGACAAACACCCCTGCTTCGTCAAAATGAGTAATGCCGTTATAGAGAAACTGAACTGCAAAGAGGGTTTTGCCAGTGCCAGAGGTGCCGCTGACCAAGGTGGTCCTACCGACAGGCAGACCTCCGTTGCTGATGTCATCAAATCCCTCGATCATCGTGCGGATTTTCTGCACACCCTTTGGGGTTGATCCATGCTGCGGTTCAGGTTGTTCGGGTGAAGTCATTGCCGGTGTCACAGTACTTTTATAATCGTCCAGGTGAAAGGGTTGAGCGCAATTTATAAGGAGTGTATTGATTAAGAACCAGCGGTTCAGGAAAATCGTAGGGGATGAGCAGAACTCTGGAAATTATTCGTCGTTAGCTTCATCTTCCCGCAGTTCATCATACAAAAGGTCTAGGCCAATTAAGACTTTCTCGCGATCAGACAGGTCGCCAATAATTTTTCGCACGGGCGGGGGGAGAATTTTGGCCAGGGTGGGGGTTGCCAGAATTTTATCCTCTTCAGCGAGTTGAGGGTTTTTTAAGACATCGATCACCTTTAGGGCGTAAACTCCCTGAAATTCTTTTTCGAGGATCTGATTGAGGGTCTTGAGTGCCCGCACAGAGTTGGGGGTGTTGCCCGCAACATAAAGCTTGAGAATATAGGTCTTTTTTAGGGGACTCATGATAGCCTGATTTTGTTGATGACTCGGATTTATGATTCGCGGGGGATGGAGCGACGGTACATCTCACACAGGTGGGCGATCGCATCGATTAATGTCAGTCGGTAGTCTAGCAGGATTTCGTCGTTTCGCCCCTCCAGTTTGAGTTGTTTCGAGAACTCGTCGATCAGTTCCATGTGAATTTCAACGATCTGGGCAACGGAGACATCGGCAAAAAAAGCAAGGTTCACAAAGTTGTCGAGCTTTTCGTTCAGGGTGGGGTCGTTGGTGAAGTAGTTGAGGATGATGTCGCGGTAGTCTTCCTTAAGCTGCTGCAAAAATTCCTGTCGAGAGGACTGGGACATGTGCCGAAGAAAATTAGCCGGGTTCCTTTTGTAATAAACACCCAGATATCCAAGGCGTTCCTTCAGCTTTTCGGCCAGACGACGTTGCTGCAACATCAAAGAGCTGTGGTTAGACAGCCGCGACATCAAGTCGTCGGGGGCAGTGGAGTTCGCTGCAGGGGCTGCAGAAGAAAGCCGCAAAAATTTACTAATGGCTTCGTCTACAATTTGGGGGAGTTGTTGTAGGTCTTCCGAGGATACCTGGAGTGTGGCGGTATGGTAGACGGGGGGAGCAGTCGAGTTGAGCAAATCACCGGGATGAACCGCTAAGGAGATAGACTGGGGGTGAGGGGCTGTACTCAGAATCACGAGTGGAAGAAAAATAGAGCGATCGCGCAGAGCTCGCAGCAGGTTGGGCAGGCTGGCATCTTCCTCAATTAGTAAGCAATCAACCTGGCGCTTCTCGCGGGCAATAAATTCGATGAACTCCAGTGGTTCGGTGAAACAGGTGAGTTGATAGGTAGGGGTTGAACCAGAGGAACTCTGACTCTGGAGATTTTGAGTCAGTTGCTGAACCAAGCTATCGGAGAATAGTAACGCGCAGATGGAAAGCAAGTGAGTCTCACCTGAGAAGATAAGTTTGGGCGTGGCTATTGGGAAGAATAACGAAACTAGGTTTCAGAGGATACAAAATGATTGGCTCTTGACGAATGCTTCTCTGCGATCGCCTTTCAGGGCTAGATATTGATCCATGTTAGCGATTCACTTAATCAGGTAATTCACTGTATCAGATGGAAATGTATCAGGTGGAAATTGGGGATAGGAATTAATGAACGACGCAGAGGTACAAAATCCAAAATCAAAGAAGGTGGCTTCGTGCCCCCGTTCCAGGAAGAAGACATCTTCTGGAGCGGCCTGATTCCTTAGATGAGCCTGAACCTAATGCAAAACGTTATGAATCATAAAAATTATTAACACCCATTTTACGTCGAAACGGGCAAGTTCGCCCTGCTCTGAGGTCATAATAAGTTTATGTGTCCAACTGTAGTCATGGATCCAACAGTAGCTCTTGCGAGTGTCCTGAGAAACTTGCGGGCACATGAGAGCTGCCCAATGCGTTACTAATAACGCCTCGCCTATCTTGCGGTGGGTACATGGTCTACATCATGGGTACATGATTTACATACTGGTTCTCACGTCTGTCCTAGCTGAGAGAATTTTCTAGATAGGCAACGCCTAGATCTTACCCCCAGCAAAGGTCGGACTAGCAGGTACTGACGACGGCTAACTCACTCTCCTAGTTGAATTGACGATTGGGTTCTCCTGGCTTCGAGGTCTGTGCTGTCGCTGCTCCTAAGGTTTTTATGGATTCATGAAGATTTCCGTGATTGACCTGGTGGAACCCGTTCCTGTTCTGGCTGCAACGGCCACGCTAGAAACGGTGCTTAACCAGCTTGCGAAGTGTCGAAGCGAGTGGGCGATCGCGCTTGATCCCCAGGGACAGCCCACCTATGCGATTGCCCTGCCTCCCCTGTTGGCTCAAGTGCTGGAAACGCTAGCCTGTCCTCAAATTGCCACGGAACCGGCTGTTACCCCGCTGCTCGCCCAGCCTGTTCTGCAGGCTGGAGAGGATGGAGCCGTTTGGCTAGAGCGGCTGGCCACGCTCTCTCTGGCAGATGCTATTGAACCTGAGGCCTTACTGCGGCAGACGACAACTCAGCGCTGGGCAGTTGTGGATGCGGCTGGTACTTGTTTAGGGTTGCTGCATCGGGCAGTGCTGGAATGGTGCTGTTTCAAGGCGTCAGATCAATGTCCCGCAAGTAACCTACTGGTTCAGGCGATCCCTCCCTATCCTCCCCCCTGTCCTGATCAAGTTTCTGCTGCTCAAGGGCTGATGTCTCTTCCCCTGGCCAATCCTAGTGTGCTGGCTGCACTCCTCGACCATCTACCCATTCCTGTGATGGTGCAGACTCCTACAGGACAGGTAGTGCTCCAGAACAGCGTTTGGCGAGTGCAAATTGGCGACCTATCAACTGATTCCCCTGGTCTATCCCCCACCCTGCGCGAGTCTGCTGCACTGATTGATAGCGAGCTAGAACGACCTGTCGCTGAGCGGTTGTCCTGGTCTCTAGTCGGTGCGCGATCGCCCTTCACCCTGCTGTCTACTCCTGCAGAGCGGGGAGTTTTGACGCTTGACTCTCCTCCCATTGCACCCGCCTGTCAGTCAGGTGCCGATCACAACACCTGTATCTGCACTTGTGAGAGTCAGACGGGGCCAGCGAGGGTCTGGGAGTTTGTCAAAGTTCCGCTCCAGACAGGTGACATACTCTATCCCCTCTGGCTGGTGGTGGCCAAGGATATTACCGAGCAACACCAACTGAAGCAGGATCTAGCCATGCGCAATGCTGAGCTAGTCCAGCTCAATCGCTTTAAGGACGAGTTTCTGGCCTGCATCAGCCATGAACTTAAAACCCCCCTGACTGCGGTATTGGGACTCTCTAGCTTGCTCAAAGACCAGATGTTGGGGCCGCTTAATGAGCGCCAAACTCGTTATGCCCGCCTGATCTATCAGAGTGGGCGGCAGCTCATGATGATTGTCAATGACATCCTTGACCTGACGCGCATTGAGGCCAATCAGTTGGAACTCATGCCTGTTCCCGTGTCTATTGAACAGGCCTGTCTGCAAGCCTACGAACAGGCCCGTCAGATCCAACCGATTGAGACCCAGGATTCCCCCCTCTCTGATGTCGCTGCCTCGTCTGAAGTGGCCCAAGCTTCCTTTAGCCTGACCATTCAACCAGGACTGGAAACCTTCATTGCAGACGAACTGCGGTTGCGGCAAATGCTGGCGAATTTGCTCTCGAATGCGTTGAAGTTCACCCCAGCAGAGGGCAAGATTGGCCTGGATGTGGAACTTTGGGATAGCTGGTTGGCCTTTACTGTGTGGGATACCGGGATTGGCATTGCGCCTGAAAAGCAACACCTCATCTTCCAGAAGTTTCAGCAGTTGGAAAATCCCTTGACTCGCCGGTTTGAGGGCACCGGTCTAGGACTAGCCTTGACCCAACGGTTGGCCCAGCTACAGGGGGGGGATGTGTCCTTTGTCTCTGTTGAAGGCAAAGGTAGCCGCTTTACGCTACTGCTGCCAGCGGTACCGGCGGCAAGCCAGCAGGACAGCCGTGCCTGCAAGCGCGATAGCACCACCTCTGTGTCAACCGATCGGCGGTTAGCCTTGGTGGTAGAGAGTCACCTCCAGCAGGTGGAGGAGGTAGTGACTCAACTAGAAGCTCTGGGCTGTCGGGTTGCGATCGCTCGTTCCGGCACTGAGGCGCTCGAAAAAATTCGCCGCCTCCGCCCCGCAGTTGTGCTCTTGAGTCCATACCTGCCGCTCTTGTCGGGCTGGGACGTGCTGACTTTGGTGAAGGCAAATCGCGAGACTCAAGCTATTCCGGTTGTGATGGTAGGCACCAGTGCAGAACAGGCCCGGGCGATGGCGAGTGGGGCGGATGACTTTGTGTTGTTGCCGTTGCCCCCCCTTGGCTTGAAAGACGTCCTAGCACCCTTCCTGAAGCCGCTTGCCCCCTCCCCGCCCGACCCACTACCGCACCCTGCAATTCTGACAATTTTGCATCTGCGCCTAGAGGAGGCTGCCCCAGAGGATGTCAGTCAGAGGTGCAACGATCGACTCCCGATTGACCTGCCCCACTTGCTCCAGCCGTATCCCTGTCGGGTGCTCCAGGTCGATGACTTGGAGCAGGCTGAACTCCTGGTGCGCGTCTGGAAACCGCAAGTTGTTTTGCTAGATGGCATCCTGGCTGACCCAGTGGCCACTCTCCAGCCTCTCAAAGAGTATCCCCTGCTCGCTTCCCTGCCCTTTGTGACGCTGACCCCGGAAAATACGCAGGCTGCCAACCAGGTCAAGGGCCTCAGTGTTTATCCCTGTCTGGCGCCGCTTCTGCCATCAGACGGCTCTGACCAACCTGATATTTCTGCCCTGCTGGAGGTGATCCAGGTGGCGGCAGGGCTGGCTTAACCGACGCCCAATTGCACTGGGAGCTGCACGCGCACTAGCTCGTAGGCTCCTGCCTTGCCTAAGGTCTGCAATGCGGCTTCAGGGATGCCCAACTGCCGCAGTCGGTCAGGGTAGCTGAGCAACAGCAAAGACTCTGGGGGAGGGCTACTGCTGTTGGTTGTTTGTAGCCACGCGATCGCATCATCTACCGTCCGCACGAAGGTCATGGGCAGGTGGCTGTAGAACACCAGGCTAGGCTTGCTGAAGCCCACCATCACGAAGCGATCGCCCGGTTGGTGGGCAGCGGCGGCCAGCGCGGCCAGTTGCCGCAGTGGGAGTTGCCGCTGGGCATCTACCATCTGGATCAACGGCATTGCTGTTAACAGAAAAAACAGTACAAACCCCACCAGTTGCACACCCCAGAGCCAGTGGAGCCGACGCCGCAAGAGCAGGAGGGTGCCTACCAGGGCTGCGCCCAACCAGATGGCCGATCCCCACAGAAGTAAGCCGGAATCCTGCAAGGCTGGGCGGAACCCAGGCATGGCTGGATCGCGCCCCAGAAATTGGGGCAGGAACGGGAGGGCAAGGGCGATCGCCGCTAGAAACACCACGCTGACGATGCTGCTGACCCACACCCCGCGACTGAACTGGCGACGGGTCATAAGGTCGCTCCACAGCAGGCTGACCAAAATGGCGGCGGCTGGCATGAGGGGCAACACATAGCTGGGGAGCTTGGTGACTGCAACGGTGAAGAACCCAAAGATGGTGATCAACCATGCCAGGGCAAACAGCCCCAGGTGCGTTGGGCGGGGCTGTTGTCGCCAATCATGCCGTCGCCAGAAACGCAGACGGGCGATCGCCACTGGTAAATAGACTGAGTAGGGCATAAACCCTACCAGCACCACGATGAAATAGAAATACCAGGGGGCCGAGTGGCGGTTGACTACGCGGGTGAAGCGCTCAAAGTTGTGGTAGCCAAAGAAAGAGTCAATAAACGCCTGGCCATTGGCCAAGTAGACCAGCACATACCAGGGAACGGTAAGGGTCAGCAGCAGCAGCATGCCTTTGACAGGAAAAGCTTCTTTGATCACCTCCCGCCAGTTGCCTAGGTAAGCCGTAAACAGGAGGACGGTCAGACCGGGGATCACCACGCCCACTGGGCCTTTGGTCAAGACTGCCAGTGCCATCAGCAGGTAAAACGCCCAGTACCAGCGTTTTTTGGCCGGTGAATCAGCAGGCGAGGCATAGCCCCAAAAGAAGGCAAACAGGGCAGACCCCATGCAGCCGCTCAACAGCATGTCAGAAACGCCAGTGCGTGCCCAGACAATCGTTTGCGGCGTCCAGGCAAGAATGGCACTGCCAATCAGGGCAGAGAGCCAGAGTTGCTGGCGCGTCTGGGTTGGCAGAGGGGCAGCGGCGGCGGGGAGGGCACTGGGACTGGGGAAGCCAAAGTGCTTGAGGGTCAAGTAGCCAAAAATGACTAGAGCGATCGCTCCCAAGGCGGAGGGAAACCGCACGGCCCACTCATTCACGCCAATAGTCTGATAGGCGATCGCCATCAGCCAGTAGACCAGCGGCGGTTTGTCGAAGCGAGTGGTTTCGTTGAAGTAGGGGGTAATCCAGTCGCCTGTTACCTTCATTTGGCGGGCGGCCTCTGCAAACAGGGGTTCTGTCTCGTCGATTAGCCCAATGTTGCCTAGGTTCCACAGGAACGCTAGTCCACAACTGAAGCCCAACCCCAGAGCCACCCACACCCATGCCCGTTGGAGATACTTTTCCCACGGTTGCAACAGATTCTTCAAGGCGTTATCTACACGAATTTGCATGACCGTTGACGAAACCCAAACCAACCCAATAATTCCGCGAGGCATTGCTGATTGCACGCAGGATCTCTTGAGTGCAAGCGAGACGTGTCCTCAAAAAATCATGGGTTGAATCAGGCAATGCCTGCCGCGATTCTAAGCATCAGACTACTTTAACCGTAAATTAGGTTCCGGGGGGGGTGGGATAGGCCAGAGGTGCCCCGTGCGCTAACCTGTCTACTCCACCGCTGCCCAGATGCGCTTCAGCAGGTCGTAGAACGGTTGCCAGTTGTCTGCTTCGACAATTGGCTCCCAGATTGCTTCGATTTCAGGTCGCACAATGACTGTGCTGGGGTTGTGCTGGGCGAGGCGTTTGGCGATCGCCCCACACTCTTCTGCTGGCAGTGCATTCAGCGCCCGGTGATAGACCTGTCGCCACTGCTGGAAGCAGCTGTTCAGGGCATCGGCGTCGGCAGGGACCGCATTCGCCAGGATATGGCTAGCCTCCTCGCGCCAGTTGGGAGCAAAGGACTGCCGCAGTTCGTAAAAGAAGTCATGGTAGCCAACCTGGGTGGTCTGCAACAGATGTATCGTCTGCTGCAAAAGCGCGTCCGCCAAGTCAGAGGGGAGGGACTCAAAGCCCAGTTTTCGCAGCATTCGCTGGCAATAAGCAGCCCAGTAGTGTTGGTCAAATTGTCCTAGGGCCGCATCCATTTCTGCGGTGGCGATCGCCCCTTGCAGGGGAATCTGGAGCATCTCCAGGTTCCACTTACACATGACGGGCTGGTTGGCGTAGGCATAGCGCCCGAAGTAGTCAAAATAGGCCGCCGTAAAGCGGGGATTGAACTTATCGATGAAGGCGTAGGGGCCGTAGTCGAAGCTTTCCCCAGTGATGGACATATTGTCGGTGTTCAACACGGCATGGCAAAACCCCACCGACATCCACTGCGCCACCAGTTCCGCCACCCGTTGCACCAGTTCTGCATAAAAGCAGGCATAGGAGTCTTCCACCTGCCACAGGTGGGGATAGTAAATCTGGATGACGTGATCCAGCAGCGGCGGCACAAGGTCAAGTCGTTGGATGGCATGAAGTCGCTCAAAGGTGCCAAAGCGAATGTGCGATCGCTGCATCCGAATCATCACGGAGGAGCGCGTGGGGGACGGCTCATCGCCCCGCCAAAGGGCTTCCCCCGTCTCAATCAAGCTGAGGCAACGGGAGGTTCGCACCCCCAGTCGGTGCAGCATCTCTGCTGCCAACACTTCCCGCACGCCGCCCTTCAGGGTGAGCCGGCCATCGCCACCACGGGAATAGGGCGTTGTGCCCGACCCCTTTGTACCAAAGTCATACAGCTCGCCATCGACCCCCCGCACCTGCCCATACAAAAATCCTCGACCATCGCCCAGGGCGGGGTTATACTGCTCGAACTGATAGCCGTGGTAGCGCATCGCCAGAAAGGGGAAGCGCCCCTGAAACTTGCCAAAGGCTTGGATGAAATGCTCGTCTGTCACCTGCGTCGGGTCAAGCCTAAGCTTTGGCAGCAGGTCGTCGTTGCGAAAGCGCAGGATGTGCTGGGGAAATTCGGCGGCGGCTACGGGGTCGTAGTACTCACCCCCTAGGGACTCAAAGGCTGGCTCGTAGTCAAGTTGCAGGAAGGGATTGCCCTTTAGGGGAGACTCAGAAGCTGGCATGGAAGAGGAGTGTAACGTGTGCGTTAGCCAAACGTGGAACCATTCCAGCCCCACAAATAGCCCTTGGCGTCGTTGAATTCGATGTAGATGCGGTTGCCAGGAATGCCGAGGGCTTCACTAATGCGATCGCAAAAGTCCCGGCTCATCGCCTTCGTCTGCTGCGGACTGAAGGCCCCCACACTTTTCACCTCAACATAGCAAACCGGGTCAAATGTCCCCGCAAAGGTCATGGGGACATTGGCTTCTAGCGCCGTCATCACATAGGATTCTGGCTTGCCTGTGTGCTTTGCCAGACTGGCAGAGAGGCTTTTGAGCAAGGCTTCAGTATCCGCTTGATCGGGTGTGGGGATAGAGGTTTGCAACTTAATCAGTGGCATAGGTCAGTCAGCAAAATCAGCAAAACAAAAATCCGCAGTGGATGGATAGATTCCTGGGCAATAATTCCTCATGTCCTTTAGCCGCCATACTGCCAGCCAGTGCTTTCTAGTAAGAGCGGCTCCCCTTCTCGGTGAACTCCAGCGGCGATCACTTCTCCCACAAACACCGTGTGGTCGCCCTGCTCCACACTGCCCACCACGCGACATTCCAGATATCCTAGAGAGTCTGAAATAATCGGACACCCTGTTTCACCTAGGTAAAACTCCACATCGTCAAACTTATCTCCGACGCGACGCTGGGGCTTGAAAAATTTCTGGGCCATGTCCTTCTGACCCGCTTCCAGCACACTCAGGGCAAACACCCCACTAGACTTGATCATGGCGTGGGAGCTAGATTTCGTATTCACACAATTGACCACTAGGGGGGGCTGGAACGATGCCTGCATCACCCAGCTTGCTGTAAAGCCGTTGACTTCTTCGCCCTGCTTCACGCCGCAGACGTAAAGTCCGTGCGGAATTTTTAGCAGCATCGTTTTCTTGGCCTGTTCGTCCAACAAGGTAATTTGTCCTCTGTGCATGACTCTATGCACAAGTGTAGACCGATTTTTGCCCTAGCCAATCCTCACCAAGTCAGGATATCCAGCAATGAGTTCATCTTCACTGAGGCTGTCGGTCTCATCCTGGGGCGACCAAAGCAACTCGTAGACCAGTAGGTAGTTAGAGGGCACCGCGCCTAGGCGTTGCAGAGCCGCCCGCAGTTCTTGGGGGGAGTTGACTGTTCCCACCAGAGGACGATCGTCCGCAGTGCCCAGCAGCAGCGTCACCACAATGTAGGAGGCGGGCGCGTCGTCAGGGGTGGCAGGGCGATGGCGGCGGTCAATTTTGCCGCCCACATTCACCAGGGTTTCTGCCGTAAACTTACTGCGTTCTTCGATGGAAAGCTGCTCAAACAGTTGGGACGCTTGTTCGCGGCTGCGCACCGTCTGAGAACTGACGCGGGCGTGAGTCCAAGATTCGGGCGATCGCAGCAAGGCCAGCACCGTTTCCCGCAGTAACTCTGTCAGTCCCTCCTGAGTCGCCGTATTGACCCGCAGCGTCAGGTTAGTCAGGTCAGTCTGGATCTGTCGTGCCTGCGCCAACAATGCCACTTGGAGGCGTGTCACCGTGACCACATCATTGCTTAACTCGCCACCAGAGCCAGCCCCCCCTGCCCTAGTAGGCCCCAACTTCAGGTAGGACAGGATGGTGGGGAGGACCCCAAATCCAAGCACTAGTAACAGGAAAATAAACCCAATATCGAGTGAGGGACCCGTGCTGACTGTGGGGGCCGGGACGTAGCCAGGGCCAGGGACGGGAACCACGACTGGGCCAGTGCGGGGATAGGGATAGTAAGTGGGGGGATAGGAGCGTCGCGGGCCGTAATTGTAATCTGGGCTGGTGGGAAAGGTGCTGGGGCCAGAGGGGTAGTTGGGAGGCGGGGCACTCGGTGCGTTGGGGCGACTGAAACTGCCTCCCCGTGCCCGCCCACCTGTTGCGTTTGCCAGTTGTAGGTCGCTGGCAAGCCTCCCCTGGTGTTCCGTTGCGGTGGCAGGCTGAGTACACGGGAGTTGCCCGCCTCTGCTGCAGGTGTCAACGAACAGGTTCCATGCTAAAGCAATGGAGCCAAACGCCAGCATTATGTTCAGCAGTTTGGGTAGTCGATGGCTCATGTTGGTGTTCTCCTCAATTTGAGAGCATGGGCTTTCCCAAAGTTACCCACATTCTTTTCAGAATGCACGGTTGTAGTAATCAGAATGCACGGTTGTAGTGATCCCCAACGCCAATAGATTAAGGCTTTTGGTATTGTCCTGAGGTCACCGCGGATTTTCGTTAGGATCGATACTGAATGCTGTCCTGTCTGTCAGTTGTGCCTTGAGTTCGCCGCATTGAGCAAGGTCACCCTGCTACCGTCGGTTCTTTCGATCATTTGGAACAACTCTTTAGATCTTTAGACGTGCAACCACTGAGAGTGAGTCATGGCCAAAAAACTGCTGGAACAACTCCGAGAAATGACTGTCGTTGTCGCAGATACCGGCGACCTTCAGGCGATCGAGAAATTTACCCCACGTGATGCGACTACCAATCCTTCCCTGATTACAGCGGCGGCTCAGATGCCCCAGTATCAGGAAATTGTTGATGAGACTTTGCGGCAGGCCAAGGCAGATGCGGGTGCGGGGGCAACCGATGCCCAGGTTCTATCATTGGCCTTCGACCGGCTGGCGGTTTCCTTTGGCAAGCGTATCCTGGAGATTGTGCCGGGACGAGTTTCTACTGAGGTGGATGCTCGCCTCTCCTACGACACCGAGGCCACGATTGAGAAGGGACGCGAGCTGATCGCCCAGTATGAGGCGGCTGGTATTTCGCGCGATCGCATCCTGATCAAGATTGCCTCCACTTGGGAGGGCATCCGGGCAGCGGAAGTCCTGGAAAAAGAAGGCATTCACTGCAACTTGACGTTGTTGTTTGGGTTACATCAGGCGATCGCCTGCGCCGAAGCAGGGGTCACGCTGATCTCGCCTTTCGTTGGTCGCATCCTTGACTGGTACAAGAAAGAAACAGGGCGGGACTACGTGGGGGCAGAAGACCCCGGCGTGCAGTCGGTCACCCGGATCTACAACTACTACAAAAAGTTTGGTTATCAGACTGAGGTGATGGGTGCTAGTTTCCGCAACATTGGAGAGATTATCGAACTGGCAGGCTGCGACCTGCTGACCATTTCTCCGGCCCTGCTAGCGGAACTGCAAGCCACAGAAGGCGACCTCCCCCGCAAGCTCGACCCCACGAAGGCTGCATCCATGGCGATCGAGAAAATCCCCATGGACAAGGCCACCTTTGACAAGATGCACCAGGAAGACCGGATGTCGAACGAAAAACTAGACGAAGGGATCAAGGGCTTTACCAAAGCACTAGAAACCCTAGAGCAACTGTTGGCAACCCGTCTGAAACGGCTGGAGAGCAACGAAACCCTCAGCCACGCTGCTGCAGACATCTTCCACGTTTACGACATGGACGGCGACGGGTGCATTTCGCGCGAGGAGTGGCTTGGCACGGATGCCGTCTTTGATGCGTTGGATACGAATAAAGACGGCAAACTCACCCCCGATGAGATGGGAGCTGGCCTGGGTGCCGTTCTCCAACTTGCGAAGGTCGGTTAACGGGAATTCCGGATACGCTGAAACCCCTGCTTTTCGGGGCGCGACGCGCCCCGAAAAGCAGGGGTTTTGGGCACCGCGCCCGGCGCGGTGCCCAAAATCCGCTTAACCAGAGCTGACGTTCAGGTTAGGAAGCATCCGAGACTTCCTTTGCCCGCTTCTCGCGGATTTCCTTCGCACGGGCGACTAGATCCTGGAAGTACCCGGTCTCGGTAATTTCTGCCACTTCTCGCTGGCGCTTCTCTTGGTCGATCTGGATCTGGGGCTTGATGGCTCCCTGTACCTTTTCCTTCATCTGTTCGTAGATGGCCTGGGTGTAGCCGCTGCGGTTGGCCCGGTCCAAAATCACCACACTGAAGGTGCTGATCACCAGGCCATAGGCTGCAGGCACTAGGGGTAACCAGCCGCCACTGACAAACACAAGCGCAGAAATTCCGTATAGCAGCAATATGGCAACCCCTTCAGCCAACAGCAGCAACAGGGGTTTGCGTACCATCCAAGCAATCAGTCCTCCTGCCAGTGACCAGCCGACAATCCACAGCGCTTCTATCAACCAGGGCCAGTACCAGATCAGCGGACGATCCTGTAGCACTGCGCTGAGGATCTGGCTGGTGGCCTGGGCGTGGATGACAACCCCCGGCATCGCGAGTTCATCCTGATCCCCCACACTAAAGGGGGTGAAGAATACATCCTTCGCCATTGTTGCGGTGTAGCCCACCAGCACAATCCGATCTTGCACCCAGGCCACATCCACCTTGTCGGTCAGCACATCGCCGAGGGACACCACCCGGACGGGTTGCAGAGTGGTGCGGTAGTTCAGCATGACTTGGTAATCTATAGCGCCGGTATTGGCATAACCGCCGGAGCGATCGCCCAAACGGCGCAGCACCACCTCCCCAAACTTCAGTTCATGCGATTCTGTCGGTTCCAGGAAAATTCCCTCAGCAGCCAAGTATTGTCGCGCCAGGGCCAAGCTGAGCGACATCACCAGGTTATTGGGGGCGGGATCGTTACAGAGGCTCGACTCCAGCGGCGGAATGCGGCTGGGCATGGGAGTGGAGACAAGCAGCGAGCGGCGGATGATGCCTTTCGCATCTAGTGGTAGATCGGTGAAGGCGATGCGTTCTGGCGGAACGACTGCGGGAGCAGGAACGCCAAACTCATTGCGCGAACTCAATTTACACCCAGCAATGATGCGATCGCTCTTGGCCAAAATTTGCAGCAAGGCCTCGCGCCCGTCACCTTGGGGGATATCACGGGCGATATCTAACCCGATTGCCCGCGGTTGCATGGCATCCAGTTTTGTCAATGCCGTTGCCAGGGTGCCATCGTGGATGGGAAACTCACTCCGCGTCTGGATATCTTCCTCCGTAATGCCTACCACCAGCAGGCGCTGATCCATGCCTTCGTCGACCCGCCGTCGCAGCAGACGATCGTAGGCATTGAGTTCGGCCTCCTGAAAGGCTCCCAAGGCTCGAATAGTCACCATTAGCCCCCCTACTGCCACCGTCGTCAGCACCACCGTACCGCTAAAACTCAGGACGGCAGCCTGCAACCGTTTGGGGTTTGCAGCAAGGGCGCGGACTTTTTGCAGCCAGGGAAGAACCATCAGTTTACTGATTCAGTTTCAGTAGGACTTCATCTTACAACTTGGCTCTACGCTGGTCTATGGTGCTACGCGCTCATGATATAAACAGCGTTTTGTGGGAACCCCCGCACTGCGCGGGG
>FQKF010015784.1_pt1 | contig 14937 bp, 8 predicted proteins | sample 1504521 | NCBI WGS metagenome assembly FQKF01 (sample SAMEA4475357, study PRJEB15587) | soil metagenome | biome: Soil; feature: Field | place: India | collected 2015-03-11 | depth 0 m
ATAAATGGGGTAACTTCCCTTCAGTATCATTAGGGTTAAAGCTAACAAGCCTCGAATTCTTTAAAAATATCCCCAACCTGAATTTATTAAAAATTCGTGCCGGATATGGGGTAACCGGTAATGATAAAATTGGCGATTACTTGTATGAAACTACCGTGAACCGGAACATGGGATATGTTTTTAATAACAAACTTGAGCCCGGTACCATCCAAACTCAATTTGTCGACCGCTCCATCAAATGGGAGGAGAGAATTTCTAAAAATATAGGTATCGACGTGGCTATGTTCAATAACCGTCTTGAATTTTCAGGTGAATATTATTATAACGACGCTCGAAACCTACTGGTAAATTCACCTATACCCATGTCGACAGGTAAAATCGGTGATCCGGTTACCAATCTGGGCTCTATGACCAATCAGGGAATAGAATTATCGCTGACTTACAGAAAAAAAGAAGGTGATTTTCAATACGAAATTACTGGTAACATCACTACTTTAAAGAATGAAATTAAAAAGCTGGGATTAAATAACGATCCTATTATCACATGGATGTCGAAAACCGAAGTAGGTCATTCAATGGGCGAATTATATGGTTGGGTATTTGAAGGAATTTTCCAATCGGATGACGAAATTAACAAATATGCTCCCGGAAATGCCCGCTATGACTCAACTAAGCATGCATTTCAAAGCAGATCAACGCAACCCGGTGATTGTAAATTCAAAGACATCAACAATGATGGCAAAATAGACGATAACGATAAAACATATCTGGGTGTTGCATGGCCTAAATTTACATATGGTTTTAACACAAACTTCGACTATAAAAACTTTGAATTATCCATTTTCTTCCAGGGTTCGTATGGAAACAAAGCTTTTAATAGCGTGTATGCAGCACTAAACTCATACAAAGAAGGCAACTATTCTATCGAATCGTATGAAAACTACTGGAGAGGACCCGGTTCAACTAATGAATATCCACGGTTAACAAAAACCGATCCGAACCAGAATAACCGTGTATCGAACCGTTTTATTCAGGATGCTTCATACTTAAAGATTCAAAACATTCAGTTAGCTTATAATTTTCCTGATAAAATTGTAAAGCCCCTTCATTTAAGCAGTTTGAAGGTATATGTTTCGTCATCGAACTTTTTAACCTTTACGAAATACAAAGGTTACGATCCTGACTTTACAAACGATGGTGCTTTTTACCGGGGCCTCGATGGTGGTTCGTTCCCAAATCCAACCACTTATTTAGCTGGTATAAAAGTAACTTTTTAATAATAGCCAGCCAATGATAAGACAACTAAATTATGATTGATAATCAAACAAATAGAAAAAACATAACCTTATGAAAAAGTTGAAAATTAATATCATATATGTGTTGTTGGGAATAATAGCTACTTCATGTAGCGAAGACTTTATTAATTTGAGCAATCCCAACCAATTAACAACCGGTACATTCTGGAAAACACAGAATGATGCCATTCAAGCCACCAATGCAATCTATAGTACCTTATACTACGATGGTTTATACATGCGACTATATCCATGGGTTATGGATGTTAGAGCTGATGACTGTCGGAATACTTCACCATGGTGGATTACTGATGTATCGTTATATAACGTCACACCTGATAATCCTTGTTACATTGCTACATGGGAACATGCCTATAAAGGGATATGGCGAGCAAATCAGGTACTTGAGAACGTTCCAAAAATTGAAATGAACGAAACACTTAAAAAACGATGCCTGGCCGAAGCAAAATTTTTACGTGCTTTCTTCTATTATCATCTTGTAATTTTTTACAACAATGTACCTCTAATTTTAAAACCAGCCGGCGGACCTGACGAATTTTATCCTTCACAGGCTAAACCCGAAGAAACATGGGCTCAAATTATCAAAGACTTTACAGAAGCAATGACCGATTTGCCTACCAAAGAAGAATATAAAAACGAAAAATTTGGACGTGAAACCCTTGGTCGTGCTACCAAAGGAGCAGCTGCAGGCTATCTGGCTAAATCGTACATGTTTATCCACGAATTTGAAAAAGCAGCTCCAATTTTAAAAGACATCATTGATGGTAAATATGGCCATTATGCGCTGGTTGCAAACTATCGCGACAACTTTACTGAAGCAAATGAAAATAATGAAGAATCACTTTTTGAAGTCCAGTTCGACCGTAATGTAGGAGGAACCGTATTAGGTTGGACTGGTGATCCAGGTCCCGACTGGAGCAAAACATCAGGAAAAGCTAAAACATACGCTCCTCTTGGCTTTGGATGGGGCGACATTACCCCTACTGATTGGATTTTTAACGAATTCCAAAAAGAACTTACCAGAGATGGAGAACTTGATCCTCGAATGAAAGCCAGTATGTTCTTTGATTATCCCGGTTCAAGAGTTTATGGTAAAACCTGGGCTGAAGCCAAACTCCCCAATAAATGCCATATTAGAAAATATTTGAACGACGACCTATACCCCGATGAAAATGAATGGCGCTCGGGAATAAACGAACGAGTACTCCGATATGCCGATATACTTTTATTGTATGCCGAGGCGCTTAACGAACTGGGTCGCACTTCCGAAGCATATCCATACATACAGCAAGTACGCGATAGAGCAAACTTACCCGATTTAGCAGTGGTTAAACCAGATATGACTCAGGATGAAATGCGAAAACAAATAGCACACGAACGTGCTCTCGAGTTCTGTTTCGAAGCTCAACGTTATGTCGATATTCTGCGCTGGGGATGGTATTACAATAATCTCGATGAACTCATTTCGCACGATCCTGAATTTGCAAAATGGGTTCCAGGTCGTGAGTACATGGCTATACCTCCAACCGAGATAAACATAAATAAAAATTTAAAACAAAATCCTGGCTGGTAGTTAGTAGTGTTGTTTAAATTCAGTTAGTTAGAGCAACTATGCCCGTTACAACATACGTGGCGGGCATTTTTAAAAACTCATTTAAAATACAAAATATGATGATTCTTAAAACCAGATTTATACTAATTGGAATATCGGTTATGCTTTGGGCTTGTAGCAAATCGGACGAACCAAAACCCGATAAGCCAGCAGTAAATTACGACCCCCAAATTAGCGATGATTATTCATCAATATCGAGCAAAGACTTTATGAGTAAATGGGGTCCATATAACTTACACGATCCTTCAATTATTAAATATAAAAACACTTATTATATCTATTCGACCGATGCCACTTATGGAAATAACGGACAATGTGGAATTATGTGGCGTAAATCGACCGATCTGGTTAAATGGCAGTTTTTGGGTTGGGTTTTCGATGGTGTGCCTGCTAAACCGCTGGCTTTTATGAAAACATACCAACCCAATTATCGACAGGAAAGTATATGGGCACCCTATATAATTCAGGTTGGTGATCAATTTCGCCTGTACTATTCAGTTCCCGGTAATGATAATGTAAAACTTGCTGCTATAGGATTGGCTACCAGTAGCTCACCTGAAGGCCCATGGACCGATGAAGGAATTGTTATTTCATGTTTACCATCTGATAATTACAATGCCATTGACCCTTCGGTGGTAATAGATCCAAAAACTGGCCAACACTGGATGACCTATGGATCATATTCGGCAGGAATTTTCATCGTAGAGCTAAACCCTCAAACTGGTTTTCGGTTAAAAGAAAACGACAAAGGCAAACTTATTGCTTTCCGAAATCGAGTTCACGATGCCATTGAAGGTTCTGAAATTATTTATAGCCCAGAACTTCAAAAATATTTCTTATTTGTTTCGTACGATTGGCTCGAAGATAATTACAATGTTCGGGTAGGACGAAGCGACAAACCCGATGGACCCTATATTGACTTTTTCGGAAACGATATGGCTGCCATCGGCGACAACTTTCCAATTCTTACAGCGCAATATAGCTTTAAAAACCATGCCGGATGGCAAGGCTTTGGCCATTGCGGCTTACTTCGCGATAGCAACCAATACTATTATGTTAGTCAGGCTCGCCTGGCTTCGAACAAATATTTAATGGTTATGCATATTCATCGCTTGTTATGGACATCCGATGGATGGCCAGTATTATCGCCCGAACGTTATGTAAATGTGCCACAAACACCAATTACTGCCGATAGTATAGTAGGACGCTGGGAAAATATTTATTTAACAGTTACTACCCGACAAAATGTAGCATCATATCTCGATTTTAACAAAGACGGTACAATTTCAGGAATGTTTAACAATAGTTATGTAACCCAATCGACATGGCAATTTTCCAACGACGAATTAATTATATCGCTTAATAATAATTCAATCATTATTAAAGCAAGAGTCTCTAACGAATGGGATTGGGAAAACAAACGACTTACCATTTGCTATGCCGGACTATCAAATCAAGGACGTACTGCCTGGGGTAAAAAAGTATATATCAAATAATTGCTATAATTCGAATGCTATGATACCAAAAAATTTAAATTCTCAATTAGCTCTAATGCTTACGAATATAAACAAAGAAACAAATCGATGGAGATTTAGAACATCGCTGATAAAGACATTATTCATTTTTACTTCAATTATTACCGCTAATTCACAAACAAGAATAACCATTGATGTTTCAAAACCAGGTGCGCAAGTGAGCAAAAACCTTTATGGCATATTCTTCGAAGATATTAATCATGCCGGCGATGGCGGATTATATGCTGAATTAATTCAAAATCGAAGCTTCGAGGCAAATAGAACACCCGAAGATATGTATCGTGTGGGCGATTTTATTTTCTCAAAGCAGGGCTTCAAAACATACTATCCTCAACCCGATGAGATAGAAGGTTGGAAAGTGGAAATTGCAGGAAAAGCAGCAGGTAAGGCGAGCCAGGACAACAAATTTCCACTCAATAAATTCAACCTTAACGCTATGCAACTTAAAGTTGATAATCCCGATAATGGTAACTTTAAAGTTGTAAATAATGGTTATTGGGGAATTTCTATAAAGAATGGAGAAAAATACAATCTGTCTGTATATATTAAATCCGAAACCAATTCTCGAATGCTGGTTTACCTTCGAAGCAAAGAAGGAAATATTCTCGCCAGTAAAATCATTTCAGGTATCAATCAGAATTGGAAAAAATTTGAGGTTAATTTCGTAGCAAAAGGTACTGATCCAGACGCTTCATTTGTATTAGCTCCTTTGAATGCTACCACCTATTGGGTCGATATGGTATCGTTATTTCCTGAAAAAACATTTAAAAATCGTAAAAACGGCGTTCGGGATGATATAGCACAGCTCATTGCCGATTTTAAACCAGGTTTCCTGCGTTTCCCGGGTGGTTGTGTGGTTGAAGGGGCTGATTATGAAAATCGAATTATCTGGAAAAACACTATTAGCGATATCTCGAAGCGACTGGGACGCTGGGAATTGTGGGGTTATCATAATACCGACGGACTGGGTTTTCATGAGTTCCTACAGTTTGCTGAAGATTTAGGATGCCCCGGTATGTACGTCATAAATGTTGGTATGTCATGCCAGTTCCGTCATTGCGAAGTAGTGGACGACATTCGATTGGAAGAACAGATTCAGGAAGTGCTCGATGCGCTTGAATATGCCCTGGGACCAATTACTTCAAAATGGGGTGCCGAAAGAGCGAAAAATGGACATCCGAAACCTTTCGATTTAAAATATGTAGAAATTGGGAACGAAAATTATGGTCCTATTTATCAAGAACGCTATAATATCTTCTACAAAAAGATAAAAGAAAAATACCCACAGATTACTACCATTGCATGCACTGATCCAGCCATGCGCGATCCATTTAAAATTGACGATTTGGTTGGAATTCACGAACCTATTGAAATAATCGACGAACATTTTTATGAAGGCCTCGATTTCTTCTTTAATGGTGCTTTTCGGTACGATAATTATGACAGAAAAGGTCCTAAAATTTACGTTGGCGAATATGCGGTTAAAAAATGGGATAATAGTTTACTTGGAAATCTTGAAGCTGCCATTGCCGAAGCTGCATTTATGACAGGTTTTGAACGAAATGCCGATATTGTTGTGCTTTCATCACAAGCTCCTACCCTGGTCAATGCCAATGATCGCACATGGAATCCCGACCTTATCGTTTTCAATAGCAGCAGTGTGTACGGAACACCTTCATATTACGGACAACGCATGTTTTCAAATAATATACCCGATTATGTATTACCCATTACAATTGAAAATTCAGGTCACATGCTTAAAGAAGCTGAACCAGGTGTAGGTATTCTTTCTTTTTCGAACTATATGGCCAAATGCCGCTATACCAACATTGAAATTACCATTGCTGGCAAAAAATACAAACCCGAAGAAATATTTGCCGAAACCTCACTTAAAAAGATTAAAAACGGTGAGGTTTTCGTAGGAAAAACCGATTTTGTTGATTTGCAATTTAAACCAGAAATATATAAAAATTTAACGCCCGACCAATGGTCGAATTACACCGTATCCCTTAAAGCCATAGCCGACAGTATCGACGATCTGGAAGCCTTTAGCATTCTATTCTATTCAACAGGCCCCGATAAACATTACAAATGGGTATTAGGACGTTGGCATCGCCGTCATTTTTTGCAGTGGTACGATAAAGGTTATGAAGGATATTTTGCCCAACAACCCGGAAAAATTGAACCTGGCAAATGGTACGATGTCCGAATAACTGTCAGAAATAACAAAGTATATACATTTCTCGATAATGAATTAATTCATGCTGCCGATGCTCCTAAACGGGTTGTCCCTGGTATTTATGGTACAGCAGGTATAAATAACGATGGTACTGTAATTCTTAAAGTGGTAAATGCTAAAGATGTACCAACTACTATCCCTGTTTCTTTATCGAATGCAAACCAGACTTATAAACACATCCAGATCGAAACATTAACTGGAAATAAATTCGACGAAAATTCATTCGAAAACCCGACCAAAGTGTATCCGCGGAAATCACAGATTGATATTCCCGGAAATGAGTTTCAATACACATTTCCGGCCAATTCTATAACAGTTATGAGAATTAAGTAAGTTGTAAGTTTTAACCTGCTGGCTGTCTAAAATGAGTAGTACATCATATTGGAAACCATTTTAAACAGTCATTAAAAACCAAAAACATGGCTAAGATTAAACTAAGTTTAAGGCATCTATTGATTATCGCTTTACTTTTTACATTGTCAGTTGCTGTTTACGCATTTTTGCGAGTTAATCAAAATTATAATCCAGAACTTGACGATGACTACAGTAATATAGCTGATTTTTCAAATTATAAAAAATGGGGGATATACAATGTCCATGATCCATCATGTATTAAATGGGGCGATAATTACTATGTATATTCGACCGACGCTATCTGGATACCACCTCATCGAGAAAATCAGACAAAACCAGTAAATTTTGGCAACATTCAGGTGCGCAGATCTTCTGACCTGGTTCACTGGGAATTTGTTGGTTGGGTTTTTGATTCTATTCCTGCCGAAGCAAAACATTGGGTCGTAGAGTCATCGGGTGGAAAAATCCCCAATGGAATATGGGCTCCCTATGCAATGGTTTATAATGGTGAAATAAGACTTTATTACAGTGTATCAATTTTTGGCGCAAATACTTCCTATATAGGAATGGCTCGTTCAAAAACACCTCTTGGACCATGGACCCATGTTGGTTGTGTAGTTAAAACTTCAGTAAATGATGCCATGAATGCCATTGACCCTACTGTAGTAATTGACTCAAAAAATGGTCGACAGTGGATGATTTATGGTTCATTTTTCGGCGGCATTTACGGAGTTGAACTAGATCCTCAAACTGGCTTAACTAAAAATGCTAATGATAAGGGACATTTAATTGCCCGACGAGCCAATGGTAATGTAAAAGTAATTGAGGCTCCCGAAGTTATATATAATCCTCAATTTAAAAAATATTACTTATTTGTTTCGTACGACGCTCTTTTTACGCATTACAATGTTCGTGTAGGCCGATCCGATAATCCGTCCGGACCTTATTACGATATGTTTGGAAATAATTTGGCCGATACTACCAATAATTATCCTGTATTAACCTATGCTTACCGCTTTCAACATCATCCGGGATGGGCAGGAGTAGGACATTGTGCAATATTAAGAAACGATAATAAATTTTTTATGTTACATCAGGGACGTTTAGCACCCGATAACCAACAAATGATACTGCATGTAAGGCAAATATTCTGGACTTCCGACGGGTGGCCAGTAGTATCGCCCGAACGCTTTGCAAACATACCTCAGTCGAAAATTAAGGAGAAAAATCTCATTGGAACATGGGAAATAATAACGCTAAACGAACTCGATAACAACGTAAAACTCTGGCAGGGACAAATTCCATGGGGTGGCTGGAAATACGACACAACTGCTTTCAATAACTTTCAATATTTATCTATTCAAAATGATTTTACCATAAATGGTGGAGGCTTTAATAAATGGGCGTTTAAAAACAATCATCTCATTTTAATAAATAGTGCCGATTCAGTAGAATTAAATCTGGCCAATGAATGGGATTGGGAAAGAAAAAAGCCTACGATAGTCTTTAGTGGTATTAACAAACAAGGATTATCTATCTGGGGTAAGAAAATTAGCAATTAGCTATAATTTGTTTAATTATTAACTTTTTAAAACTTTACAATTATGAGAACAAAGCTACAATTATTAGCGGCCATGAGTCTGCTAACGGTCGGTAGTATGATGGGTCAATACTCATACTTCCCATTCGATACCGACGCCAAAGATGCTAACAAAAAAAACAGTATGTACTCCTTCCGACGATGGAATCGCATTTGTCGATGATTCGATTAGAGGCAAAGTGATCGAATTTGATGGAAACGCCGGCTATCTCCAGTTAGGCACCAATGCTTTTAATTTCGATGCAATGACATTTAATGTTTGGTTTTACTGGGATGTTGATGCTAGCATATGGTGGGTCAGAATATTCGACTTTGGTAAACCCAGCGATCCCGATCCAGGTAATCACGATGTAAATTTCTTGACTACTTTTGCTTTTGAAGATAAACTTCGTTGGGTACTCCATTCCGATGAAGCAGCTGGTGGAGTGGATACTATATTAATGTCGCTCAATAAAATAGATGTCAAAAAATGGACTATGGTAACTTGCGTTCATAGTTCTACCAAAGCAGAGTTATATATCGACGGACAATTGCAAGCCTCTAAGGACATCGGTTTTAAAGCCAGCGACCTGGTATACGAAACCAATTACATAGGAAAGAGCAACTGGCCCGATGCATTATTTAAAGGTCGTATGGACGATATGGCCATATACAATAAAGCACTAACTGCCGATGAAGTTCAAGCACTTTATAATTCACAACTCAAAACTGCTATCCGTACCACTACGAATAACAATGTAAACGTATATACTCGTGGTGGCAAAATTTTAGCTCAGTTGCCTGCAAATATGAAAAATGCAACAATGGCTATATATAATATTACCGGAGCCGAAGTGGTCAGAATTAAAGCAAATACCTCGAACGTCGAAATAAACGTAAATCCTGGTCTTTATCTGGTTAAAGTTTCTAACGGAAGCCAAACATTTACTTCAAAAGTGTTAGTAAAATAATAATTTAAAATTCACTGCCTCAAAGATCGGTTGTCGATAATACATAACTTTTGACATCGACTTCCGATCTTTTATTTGCTTTTACCTTTTCAATATAAAACAATTAAGATATGCGAAGAAGGAATTTTGTGGGATTGTTTTTATTTTTTGTTTTAAGTAAAAACATTTATGCCGACTCATCACAGTTAAGTATTCATATTAATCCCAACCATGTTTTAGCCAGATTATCACCACATATGTACGGCATTTTTTTCGAAGATATTAATTTTGCCGGTGATGGTGGTTTATATGCCGAAATGGTTCGAAACCGTTCATTCGAGGATATTCGCCCCCCTGAAGGCTGCCGAATTGAAGGTAACTGGGCAATAACACCTGGAAATTTTAAATGGTATATTGGTGTCGATGATTCAATACCTTTCTGGAAATTAAATATTACGGGTAATGCCAAAGCTTATGCAAAACTCGATACAGTGCTTCCTCTAAACCATGCACAATATTATTCACTAAAAATTAATATAGAGAAATGCAATAATGCTCAGGTTTCACTAATAAATGATGGATATTATGGAATGGCTGTTGAGAAAGAAAAAAATTATCTATTCTCATTTTATGCCAGAAGCAATGATAAATATGATGGTAAAATTAAAGTTTCACTTATCGACGAAAACGGAAAAACATATGCCTCTCAATACATCAATGGTATTGAACAAAATTGGAAGAAATTTTCAACCACATTAATAGCTGCTGATACACATTCAAAACTTAAGTTACATATAACCTTTACCAGAGCTGGCACATTATGGCTCGATATGGTATCATTGTTTCCTGAAGACACCTGGAAAAAAAGACAAAATGGGTGGCGCAATGATTTAATGCAAATGTTAGTGCAATTAAACCCCAAATTTTTACGTTTTCCGGGTGGTTGCGTAGTTGAAGGTATAACATTCGATAATGCTATTCAGTGGAAAGAGACCATTGGCGATATAGCCGAACGACCTGGTCATGTAAATGTTTGGGGATACCGGTCGACCGATGGAATAGGCTTCCATGAATTTTTGCAAATGGCTGAAGATTTACATGCCGAACCCCTATTTGTTGTTAATGTAGGTATGACATGCCAGGCTCGAAATTCCTACTCCATGCCAATTGACCAGCTAAAACCTATGATTGACGATGTACTCGATGCTATTGAATATGCAAATGGTCCGGTAAACTCATATTGGGGAGCTTTAAGAGCAAAAAATGGCCATCCTGAACCTTTTCATTTAAAATTTATTGAGGTTGGCAACGAAAATTGGGGTGAAGAATATGATATACGTTACGAAATGTTTTACGATGCCATAAAATCGCGTTATCCCGAAATAATCATCATTCGATCAGCACACCCTACAGCTGATAAAAACCCTCTTTATTTTCCAAACAATAAAGGTGATATTCTCGATTTGCACTATTATCGTAGTCCAGATTGGATATTTAAAAACCATAAAATATTCGACGATTATCCTCGAATTGGAAAACAAATTTACATAGGCGAATATGCATGCAACGAGAAAGTGGGGCGAGGCAATTTATATGCAGCATTAGCTGATGCTACATTTCTGATAGCTTTCGAACGAAATGCCGACATTATTACAATGGCTTCATATGCCCCCTTATTCGAAAATGACGACAAAGATGGTTATAAATGGCCTGTAAACTTAATTCATTTCAATAACCATAAGGTATATGCCATGCCAACTTACTATGCGCAACAGATGTTTAGTAATCACAAAGGCGATGTAGTGGTTGCTTCAGAATTAATTTCCGATTCAGTTACTATTCCTATTCACTATAACTTGTCAGGTGGTGCTATTGGCTTCGATACATACAGTACTCACTCGGCATTCGATGATATTCTGGTTGTTTCAAATAACGATACTTTGTTATACGAAACATTTGATAATCCGATAACTAAGTTCCCTTTAATTGCAGAAAATGGGAATTGGAAAATCGAAAATGGTGAATTACACCAAACCGACGCAACTATTTTTGCACATGCATACATGGGAGATACAGCATGGAAAAATTATACCCTTACGTTCAGAGCAAAAAAAATTAGTGGAATGGAAGGATTTTTTATGACATTATATCGTAAAGACGATAACAATTGGTTACGATGGAATATAGGTGGCTGGAATAATACTCAACATGCACTAGAGTTACGATCAAATGGTAGCAATAGTTTTATTACACCCATGATACAGGGAAGCGTTCGAACAAACGAATGGTATAGGGTTAAAATAAAGGTTGAAGACCTGCATATCCAGTGCTATCTAAACGACACACTGATACATAATGTATATCTCCCTACTCATAACAATTATCAGCGATTATATAGCGTTGTAACCCGAGATACAATAAAAAATGAACTAATTATTAAAATAGTTAATCCGTTCCCATACTCTGCCAGCATTAATATAAACATAAATGACTCAATAAAAATTTCAAACTCAGGTAAAGAAATTATTCTAACATCAAAAAATCCCGATGATACTAACTCTTTTGACAATCCAGAACTAGTGTATCCTCGGACATCGCCAATTAATGGTTTGTCAAATCATTTTAAATATTTATTAAAACCTAACAGTTTAACATTTTTAATTCTAAAAATGAATTAAATTTCATGAAAATTGTTTTTATTTGCAAAATAAACGTATATTTAACACTTAAAACATACTAACTAAAAATTAACAAATCATGGCAACACTAGATTGGATTGTATTACTACTGTTTTTTGTAGTTTTAATGGGTATTGTTTACTGGGTGATTAAACACGAGAAAGACGATACCAGTGATTACTTTTTATCAGGTCGTAGCGAAACCTGGTTAGCGGTTGGTGCAGCAATATTTGCTGCAAACATTGGTTCTGAACATTTGGTAGGTTTGGCAGGAGCAGGAGCCGAAAGTGGAATGGCAATGGCACACTGGGAAATGCAAGGCTGGATGATATTAATTCTCGGATGGGTCTTCGTTCCCTTTTATGCTCATAGTAAAGTTTTTACTATGCCTGAATTTTTAATGCGTAGGTTTAATAAAAACACTAGTTCTACCCTATCGTTAATTACCTTAATAAGTTATGTACTTACCAAGGTTTCAGTTACTGCCTTTACAGGTGGAATTTTTCTACAGTCGGTTATGGGAATTGACTTCTGGACAGGTGCTATTGGACTTGTTTTATTAACAGGTGTCTTTACTGTTCTGGGAGGTATGAAAGGAATTATGAAAATATCTGTTATACAGGCACCAATTTTAATTTTGGGTGCTATAACCATTTTAGTTCTGGGCTTACTTAAATTAGGAGCAGGTTCATTAATCGATGGCTGGCGCGAGGTTGTTGCCAATGCAGGCGATAAAATGCACCTCATCCATTCAAAAGGCGATCCACTTTATGATAAATTTCCAGGAATTGGAGTTATAATTGGTGCCTCTATTATTGGTTTCTGGTATTGGTGTACCGACCAACACATTGTTCAGCGAGCACTTGCTGCTAAAGATTTAAATCATGCCCGCAAAGGAACTATTTTTGCAGGTTTCTTAAAAATACTACCTGTCTTCATGTTTCTAATCCCCGGAATGGTGGCTGCTGCTCTTAAAGCAAAAGGAGTTGAAGGTTTTGATTTTGATTCAAACGATAAAGCTTACGGATCTTTAGTAAGTAATTTACTCCCCGCAGGTGTTAAAGGAATAATTGTAGTGGGTTTCGTAGCCGCATTAATGACTTCGCTGGCTGCGCATTTTAACTCTTCAGCTACACTCTTCACTATCGATTTTTATAAACATTACAAACCTCAAGCCAGCGAACACCAGCTGGTATGGATTGGTCGTCTGGCTACCATATCAGTTGTAGTATTAGGCCTTATCTGGATACCTATCATGAAAGGTCTGGGCGATGTTCTTTATGAATATTTGCAAAACGTACAATCACTTATAGCACCAGCAATTGCAGCAGTATTTATATTGGGCGTTTTTAGCCGTCGTATTACGCCTAAGGCTGGCGAGTGGGGATTATTATTAGGCTTTATAGTAGGTATGTTCCGTCTGGTGGTGATGATTTTTAAACCTGAATCGTTCCAATGGTTACTAGATATTAACTGGCTACACTTCTGTATCTTCTTGTTCTTCTTTACTATGGCTGTTATGATTATAGTCAGCTTCTTTACACCAGCTGCCAGTGAAGAACAAATTAAAAATTTAACCTATTTCTCGCAAACGCCAGAACAAATGCGCGAAATAAAAGAAAGCTGGTCAAAATGGGACGTTGTCACTTCGTTAATTGTAGTGGCTTTATGCGTAGCTTTTTATATCTATTTCTGGTAAAAATTTAACATTCTTCTTTTTAAATTTTAAATTAAATTTATAAATATGAAAAAAATTGGAAATCACGAAGTTTGGTTTGTAACAGGTAGTCAACATTTATATGGCCCCGAAACTCTTAAACAGGTAGCAGCTAATGCACAAATTGTTGCTAAAGCTTTAAACGAGGCCGAACCTATTCCAGTACAAATTACATTTAAGTCGGTATTAACCACGCCCGACGAAATAAGGAAAATGTTTATCGATGCAAATGCCAACGAAAATTGTATTGGTATTATTACCTGGTGCCATACTTTCTCTCCCTCAAAAATTTGGATTAATGGTTTGAAAATAGCTCAAAAACCCATTCTGCATTTACATACGCAATTTAATCGTGACTTGCCATGGGAGCAAATTGACATGGATTTTATGAATCTAAACCAGGCTGCACATGGCGACCGTGAGCATGGTTTTATTATGACACGTATGCGCTTAAACCGTAAGGTTGTAGTGGGTCATTGGCAAGACAATGAGGTAATTGACCGCATTGCATGGTGGACAAGGGCTGCTATGGGATGGCACGAACTACAACACCTTAAAGTAGCTCGTTTCGGCGACAACATGCGTGAAGTTGCTGTAACTGAAGGCGATAAAGTAGCAGCTCAAATTCAATTCGGTGTTTCGGTAAATGGCTATGGTGTTGGCGACCTGGTTAAATTAGTTAATCAGGTATCTGATGCAGAAATAAATAAATTAGTCGACGAATATAATAGTTTATATCGTATAGCACCCGACGGACAAAAAGGTGGTAAATATCATGAAAATGTCCGTTATCAAGCACGTATCGAAATTGCACTTCGTAAGTTTTTAGTAGAAGGAGGATTTAAAGCCTTCACAACAACCTTTGAAGACTTACATGGACTTCAGCAATTACCTGGACTAGCTTCTCAACGTTTAATGGCCGATGGATATGGATTTGGCGCCGAGGGCGATTGGAAA
>FQKF010022833.1_pt1 | contig 14921 bp, 13 predicted proteins | sample 1504521 | NCBI WGS metagenome assembly FQKF01 (sample SAMEA4475357, study PRJEB15587) | soil metagenome | biome: Soil; feature: Field | place: India | collected 2015-03-11 | depth 0 m
ACCGTTTTTCTGCTTCTTCCCAATTCACCAAATTCCACCAATTGCTCAGGTATTCTGCACGGCGATTCTGGTACTTCAGGTAGTAGGCATGTTCCCAGACATCAACACCAATGATGGGGTACAAACCTTCCGCCAACGGGGTATCCTGATTCGGGGTAGAGTGAATGACCAGTGTGCCATCGGCTTTTTTGCTCAGCCATGCCCAACCAGAACCAAAGCGTCCCAACCCGGCTTTTTCCAATTGCTCTTTGAAGGAGGCAAAGGAACCAAAGGTCTTTTCAATGGCTCTGGCTAAATTGCCCACCGGTTCCCCCCCCCGATTGGGTCCCATGATAGCCCAGTAGATATTGTGGTTGAAGACACCACCCCCATTGTTGCGAACAGTCATGCGGATCTCCTCAGGGATTTCATCCAGATGGCTGAGAATTTTCTCGAGGGGCCACTCAAAAAACTGTGGGGCTTTCTCCAGCGCAGTATTGAGGTTGTTGAGATAGGTCATGTGATGCTTGCTGTAGTGCAATTCCACCGTTCGAGCGTCAATGTACGGCTCAAGAGCATCATATGCATAAGGAAGAGGGGGAAGTTCGAATGCCATTTTATCCTCCGTAATATATAATGGGTCAAATTCGAAAACGTAAATCAGGGAAGAACCCTGAAAACCGACTGCTGTAATTCTAATAAAAAAGATGAGGTTTGTCAAAATAAAACCATGACTTCTCGCCACAAACCTTTTACAGAATTCCGTCTGCCTCCTTATCTGGTGCTGGTAATTGGGGTTTTCTGCGTTTCAACAGCTTCGATTTTGATTCGGCTGGTTCAAAACGAAGCGAGTGCGCTCACCATCGCAGCATATCGAATGGTTTTATCGGTGTTAATTCTCTTTCCGCTTGCCTGGCAAAAAAGAGAAGAATGGCTATCCCTCCCCCACTCCTCTTTGAAATTCATTGGCTTAGGTGGGATATTTCTGGCTTTGCACTTTGCCTTTTGGATTTCCTCCCTGAGATTTACATCGGTCACCAGTTCTGTGGTACTGGTTACCACCACCCCGTTATGGGTTGCTCTGGTCTCCCCGCTTGTCCTTAAGGAGCACCCCAGCGCCAGAACCTGGGCAGGTCTGGCCATTGGAATCACGGGCGGGGTGATCGTCAGCCTGGCTCAGGGTTGTACATGGCAAGCCTGGGCTCTTTCCTGCCCAGATTTCGCCTCTTTCTTTCAAGGGAAAGCCTTCCTTGGAAACATCATGGCTTTAATCGGCGCATGGATGGCATCGGGATATATGGTGGTGGGCAGAAAAGTCCGCGCTGGATTGTCCCTTATCAGTTACGTGTTTATGGTATATGCTGTCTCTGCCTTTGTCTTATTAATCTTCGCCATCCTCGCGCAGGAAAAAATTCTTGGTTTTTCTCCAATCACGTATGTTTATCTGCTTGGGTTGGCGGTCATTCCTCAATTGCTTGGGCATAGTTCTTATAATTATGCCTTGGGCTACCTCCCGGCAGCTTTTGTCGCCTTAACCATCCTGTTAGAACCCATTGGAGCCTCCCTGCTTGCCATGGCAATCCTGCGAGAGTTTCCCAATACACTGGAAATTCTGGGCGGGTTGATCATTCTTCTGGGAGTGGGATTGACTTCTCTACCTGCAAAAAAATAAGCGCCTTCCGGCGCTTATTCGCTTCTATGTCCACTTCTTGACCACTTTGGGAGGTTTCATATGTTCGGGAAGCCGCCCATAGAGGTAGTTTATTTCCTTGATTCGATTCTTCAGCCCATCATCCAGCATAAAGGCCTCATAGCGCCATCCCCAGTTGCCTGCAGGACGTCCCGGATAATTCATCCGCGCTTCAGGACCTAACTTCAAGAAATCCTGCAAGGGAGCAATGGCAAACATCGCCACGCTACTCCAAACCGCGCGAATCATATCCCAGGCAATATCTTCGCCTGAGCGGGCCAGATAGCGGCGAACAAAATCCCGCTCTTTTTCCGGGGCACTGTTATACCACCCAATTGCCGTATCGTTGTCATGAGTGCCGGTATATGCCACACAGTTTTGCACGTAATTGTGCGGCAGGAAAGGATCATCTGCATCCGAAGCAAAAGCAAACTGGAAAATTTTCATTCCCGGCAAGCCCAGTTGTTCACGCAGTTCAATGACATCGGGAGTGATTTCTCCCAAATCTTCGGCGATAATCGGCAACCCACCCAACGCATTGCGAATGGCTTCAAACAAGGCAATTCCCGGTCCGGGAACCCACCTGCCCTTTTCTGCCGTAGGCATGCCATAAGGCACTTCCCAGTACCCGGCAAAGCCGCGGAAATGATCCAGACGGACGATATCCACCATGGCAAAGGTGGCTTTCAGGCGCTCAATCCACCAGGCAAAGCCCGTCTCGCGGTGATAATCCCAGCGATATAGAGGATTGCCCCACAATTGCCCCGTAGCAGAGAAATAATCCGGGGGAACGCCGGCAACAACGGTAGGCTTACCGGTTTCATCCAGATAGAACAAGTCTGGATGAGACCATACATCCGCGCTGTCGTATGCCACAAAAATCGGGACATCGCCAATGATTTGAACACCTTTTTCATGAGCGTACTGACGCAGTGCCTGCCACTGACGGAAAAAGAGGAATTGGCGGAACGAATGGCGCTCCACATCCACCTCATGGGCGCGATGAAAAGCATTGAGGGCTTCAGGGTCACGTTTCCGTAATGGTTCAGGCCAGTAATCCCAGGAAGCTCCACCATGGGCTTCCTTAATCGCCATGAATAGGCTGAAATCCAGCAACCAGGCACGTTGCTCTTCCTTGAAAGCCTCAAAAGCGGCTTTGCGTTTCTGGGAAGTCGAACGCTTGAAACGCACATAGGCGCGATCCAAGAGGGCCAATTTCCATTGAATGACGGGGCCGTAATCTACCCGGCTTGCCGGAAATTCAGGACGATCGGCAAGGTCTTCACTGGTCAACAAACCTTCATCCAGCAACAAAGCGGGGCTGACCAGATAAGGGTTACCCGCAAACGCAGAGAAGCACTGATAAGGCGAATCTCCAAATCCGGTGGGTCCCAAAGGCAATATTTGCCACAGGGAACAGCCTGACTCGGCGAGAAAATTCACCCAGCGGTAGGCTTCGGGGCCCAAATCACCAATTCCATCGGGACCTGGGAGGCTGGTAGGATGTAAAAGAATTCCAGAGGCACGCTTAAAGAGGCTCATGACCTTCTCCTCAAAAAAATCGGTGTAATTATAACCATAAAAGCCGATAAAGGCGATAGTACTCCTGCGCTGAACGGCTCCAGGAAAAATCCTGTTGCATGGCATTCCGCTGACGCATTTCCCACCCTGTAGAGTTTTCATAGGCTACTATGGCACGCCGTAGGGCCTCCGCAAGCGCCTCGGGGGTGGCTTCGTTGAACAAAAAGCCGGTACTCATCGAGGGATCAGGCAAATCGGAAATGGTATCTCTTAACCCACCGGTAGCTCTTGCTACAGGAATACACCCATATCGCATGGCAATCATTTGTGCCAAGCCACAGGGTTCATACCGCGAAGGCATGAGAAGCATGTCAGCGCCGGCATAAATTTGATGAGAAAGTCTCAGGTCAAACTTAATAACTACGCGCACCCTCTCCGGAAACTCCCTCTCCAGATTTCTAGCGCTTTCTTCCAGAACCGGGTCACCGCTTCCCAACAGAACTGCCTGCCAGGGTTGCTCTGCCATCATCCGCAAAGCCCCAATTGCCAGATCAATCCCCTTCTGCCGATCAAATCGCCCAATCAGTCCCAACAAGGGGGCTTCCTCTTCAGGAACCAAACCCAATTGATCCAGCAAGGCTTGCTTGTTAGGCAAACGGTCTCGCGGATTTTCCGCCGAGAATTTTCGCAGGATAAATGAATCCTCTTGAGGGTTCCAGATTTGAGTATCCAGTCCGTTCAGGATACCAAACAGGGTTGAGGAACGAGAACGCAGGAAATCTTCCAAACCACAACCAAACTCTGAGGTCAGAATTTCACGGCTATAGGTAGGCGAAACCGTGCTGAGAAAATCCGCTGTCGATAATGCCATGGGTAACGGGAGAGACTTTCCCCACCAGGGCAAGCGGATATCCTCACTCGGCGGGATGCCATATTCGGGCAACACTTTTTCCGCGCCTGCCCCCATGTACGGAAGATTGTGAATGGTGAAGAGGCTCTTGATCCCCCGGTAAAAGTCGTCCTGATCGCGACGTCTGGCAAGTTCATACACCGCAATGGCGGTGTGCCAGTCGTGAGCATGCAATACATGTGGCTTCCAACCCAAGGCTTGGATCATTTCCAGCACAGCCAGCGAGAAGAATATATACTTGTCAGCATCCTGAGCAGAGTCCAGGCTGTAAACCGTGGAGGCTCTGGAAATTGGCTCCCCATCAATCAGATAGACCGGGTATCCGGCAATTTCCGAAAGATAAATCCGCGCTTCCACAGTACCCTCTCGCTTAGGCACCTGAACCACAACCAGAGGCTCTTGAGCGGCTACCTCACGCGCAATAACCGGGTGAAACGGCAAAACCAGACGGACATCCAGGGAATTTCCTTCAAGGACGTCCTTGGGAAGTTTAAGCAGGGCTTTCGGGAGAGAGCCGGCTACATCGCCTAACCCCCCAACCTTGACGTAAGGTTCTGCCTCAGCCGAAACCATCAAGACACGAAATGGTTGTGCCATTTTCCACCCCTTTCCTGAAATCATTTGAGCATGTCAATGTAATCCACACTGACAGGTTCGCCCTTTCCACCGCTTAAAGCCGAGAGCAGTTCTACCGCCAGCGCGGTCTTCTTCTGAGCATCCGCACGGCTCCACGTACGCGACTTAATTTCCAGAAACTTGCCCAATTCCGGTTGAGAAACGGTATCCAGATTGACAAAAAACTCGGTGTCTTTATAGTGAATCAGGAAGCGCAAACGGTCCTTCTGAATCTCAACCTCACGCACCGGTTTGAAATACTCCCGGTAGAATCTCAAGGTATGAGTCGCCGGAGCAAGGTAACGGCTGCGGGAAAGCATAACCGATTGTTCATGATGTTCATGAGTACCGATTAAAGTGAGCCTGGTGCGCACATTGGTGACATTTCCCCTATCATTAATAAATTCATCCTCGCGATAACGCAAAATGCCCTGCTGAGCGTCACTGAAGAAGAAATAAGTATCATATTCCCGATAATGTCGTTTTCTTTCAATCTGGATAGAGGGATGCTTCAGTGCCTTAAGAATGGAGTCCAAGTCCTCCACCTTTACTTTGGCTTGAATCTCGAAGGATTCTTCCTCCATGGCTCCACCAATCGCGATGAGTTTCGACAACACTGACTGTTCACGGCGCATCAGGAAAATATCAATCTGACGGGCGTATTCCTGCCCGGCTTTGAGCAATTCCTCTTCCTGCAAGGTGAGCAACTGACGATCACGCATTAACCAGCGCCCGTTGACCATCACATCGGTGACATCGGTGGATTTTGCGGCATAGACCAGTTGGGAATAAACCCCATTGGGATCGCGAGTAAAGCGAGGGGAGTTGTGCAAAGGCGAAAGGTCCACCAGGATTAAGTCGGCGCGCTTTCCTGGTTCCAGCGAACCAATCCACTCGCTCATGTGCATTGCCTGGGCACCTAGGCGAGTTGCCATCAGCAAAGCCGTTTGAGCAGGCAGGGCTGTGGGATCTCCGGTAGAGACCTTGGCCAAAAACGCCGCCAGACGAATTTCCTCGAACATGTCCAGGTCGTTATTGGAAGCAGGGCCATCGGTTCCAATGCCAACGTTCAAACCGACTTCCAGCATTTTTTGTACCGGGGCTACTCCCGAGGCAAGTTTCAGGTTTGAAGAGGGGTTATGGGCTACACCCGCCCGGGCATGGTAGAGGGTGCGCATTTCGCCTTCGTCAATGTGGACGCAGTGTGCCGCCAGGACTTTGGCTTCAAATAAGCCCTGTTTTTTAACATACGGGATGACCGGCATGCCCTCATCACGACGCATGTTCTCGACTTCCTGAGCCGTTTCGCTCAGGTGGGTATGAAGTGGAACATCATACTCCGCCGCCAGTTGGGCGCAGGCGCGCAGAATTTCATCGGTACAGGTGTATGGAGCATGTGGAGCAACTGCAGGGACGATCAAAGGATGCCCTTTCCAGCGCTCGATAAACTCCCGAGCGGCTGCCAGCGATTCCTCGTAAGAACCGGCATCAGGGCTGGGGAATTTCAACACCGTTTGCCCGCAAAGGGCGCGCATCCCTGCTTCGGTGGCGGCTTTGGCTACATCTTCCTCAAAATAATACATATCGGCAAAGGTTGTCACGCCACTGCGAATCATCTCGGCACAGGCGATTTTTGTCCCCAACCGCACAAAATCCGGTGAAACAAACTCACGCTCCACCGGCATCATGTACCCCAACAGCCAAACATCCAGGCGCAAATCGTCTGCCAAACCGCGCAACAACGTCATAGGGACATGGGTGTGAGCATTGACCAATCCAGGCATGAGCACTTTTCCCTGACAATCCATCGTTTGCTCAGCCTGGTACTTCTCCACCAGTTCCCTGCTTCCACCAACTGCTACGATATGATCACCCTGAACGGCCACTGCGCCATCGGGAATCTGACGCAATTCCTGATCCATGGTGAGTAGAAATGCATTAGTCAAGAGTAAATCAACTTTTTCCATCAATTTATCCTTTCTGGGTAAGATGCCTGCGTACAAGATCCAGGGCTGTGTTCCCCGCCCAGGTTTTGACCAACGTCGGGGCACCGCCAAATTTCCGCAATCCTGTTTGACGCCCTTGAGGGGAAACAATTTCCCACCGCAGAGAAAACGAATCGAAATCTCGGGAAAGACAAACCCCTAAAAACACCTGCGCCTCATCCGCCTTCTCCGGAACGAGAGACGAGCCTTCTTCTGTGATTGTCTCTGCCCGGCACTTAGAAACATCAGCAAGAGAAGGATGCCTTAACCGCGCACACAACTCTCCTTCCAATCCCACTTCAACAGCCTGCAACTTCCATCCCAGGCGGCTTAACTGCCCGGCGATAACGCTTTCGAGGGTGTCTGCATCTGCGCCAAAAATTGCCTCTCCACAACGCTGGCGCACGAGCGCTTCCATGTCGGCAATCATGCTGGCGGCATTTTCAGGCGTCTCGGCTTTGGCTGTAATGCGAATATCGCATTGCCCAGGATGTGCCAGTAAACCTACTGTGGGGTTGGATGAGGTTTCCAGATCCCCGATCCACTCATCAATTTGCGATTCCCCCACCCCAGCCGTATGGAGCACACGAACTTGAATGACCCCGTGAAGATGAAAACGCTCTTTAAGATAAGGCACAACCGCATGCTGGAACAGATACTCCATCTCGCGGGGAACACCGGGCAAACAAATAATACAGGCTTCTGAAGTCTCGCCGATGAAAGCAGGAGCAGTACCGACTGGATTAGGTATGGGGATAGCCCCTTGGGGGATAAACGCCTGACGTCGATTGTTTTCAGAAGGCTGACGACCGTATCTCTGAAAACGTTCCTGGATTTGCTGCCACAATTCAGGATGAAATTCCAGTTCAACCCCCAAAGCACGGGCAACCGCTTGCCGGGTAGGATCATCCACAGTCGGGCCTAATCCGCCGGTTGTCAGGACAATTTGTGAGCGCCCCAATGCCTCTTTGAGAACGCCTGCAATGCGTTCTTCGTTATCCCCCACGGTTGTCGTACGATATAAATCTACGCCTAAGTTCCGCAACTCGCGCGCCAGAAAGCGGGTATTTGTGTCCAGGATTTCCCCAAGGAGAAGTTCCGTACCAATGGTAACAATCTCTGCAACAGGCATAGGTTCCCTTTTATTTTTCCTATTGTAGTTTATGCTACAATGCTTCGCAAGTTCAACATCCGCTGAACCTGTGCACATTTTTCTCTCCTGTGATATACTCATTTAATGAGTATGAGCCGTCAAAAAGCCAGCGAAAGTTCTCCGGAATATCCCTTACTGGGATTTTTATACTTTCAGCCTCTTCATGGATATGACCTCCATAAGAGACTGGAAAGCACATTGGGAGAAGTCTGGACTCTGCCCCAAAATCAGGTGTACAACATTTTGAAACGCCTGGAATGTCAGGGATACATTACCCCGATTTCAAGGGAGAGCGAAAGTCATACTCCCAATAAGCAAGTTTTTACCCTCACCCCCGCAGGAAAACACCATTTTGAAACCTGGTTGATGACCCCTACACCAGGAAGTTCCAAAGCGCTTCGGATGGAATTTATCTGCCGATTGTTTTTTGCTACCCAAATTTCAGAAGATTTGTACTCCCGGCTGATCCAAGAGCAATACCATGAAATCCATCGCTCCGTTGAATACCTGAAAAAGAAAATGGAAGCCTGTCCGGCAGAACAGGTTTTCAATCGCATGGGACTGGATTTGCGCATTCGCCAGTTAATTGCGACTCTGGAGTGGCTTGAAACCTTTCACCAGATTTGTGAGGAGCAATTGACATGAGCAGCCTGCCTGCTATTAATAAAGCCATCACTGTATCGGAAGCCGAGAGAACCTCTACCATCTGGTCAAGATGGTATCAGCAATTATGGAAACTACTTGCCCTGCCCCTTCTGCTGTTCTTTGTTTTACCCATCGGAACAATCTTTGTACGCTTGAGTCCTGAGGATGTCTGGAAAGTTTTGCAAGCCCCTCAGGCGCTTCAAGCCCTTTCCCTAAGCCTGATTACGGCGACAGTGACTACTGCCATTACATCCATTACCGGCACTCCTCTGGCTTACCTGATTTACCGCCGACGTTCCCCTTTCACGCGCTTTGTAGAAACACTCATCGAACTGCCTTCGGTGCTTCCCCCCTCTGTAGCAGGAGTAGCCCTTTTATTGACCTTTGGCCGCAACGGCTGGTTAGGACAATCTCTCTCGGTGATGGGTATTCAGATTCCCTTTACCCCAATCGCTGTGGTGCTGGCACAATTGTTCATCGCCTCGCCTCTGTATGTAAAATCGGCGGCTTTAGGATTTGCCAGCATTGATTGCGAAGTGCGCAAAGCCGCCGCGCTGGATGGGGCAAATCGCTGGCAAATTCTGCGCTATCTTATCATTCCTCTCTCGTGGCAAGCCATTGTCAGCGGGCTAATCCTGACCTGGGCAAGAGCCATTGGGGAATTTGGGGCTACCATTCTATTTGCCGGTAATCTGCCGGGACGTACCCAAACCATGCCCATTGCTATCTATATCGGTTTCGAAACCAGTTTGGAACTGGCTCTAACCCTATCAGCCATCCTTGTCCTGATTTCTTTTGGCATTCTAATTCTGCTCAAGACCTTTTTACACGCCTCAAACCCTGAATAAGGAATAAAAGGATTACTTTTCATGGAAGCCTTACTTGCTCTCGTCGTCGCCATCCCCATTGGAGTGCTGGGCGGTTTGATTGGACTCGGTGGAGCAGAATTTCGTCTGCCTGTTCTGGTAGGGATTTTCAAGCGCTCAGCACGAGAGGCTGTACCGATTAACCTCGCCATCAGTCTGATCACTCTTCTCTCTTCCCTGATTATTCGATTAAGAGTTTTGCCCGACTTTCCTTATGTATCCCTTTTGGGGCCTGTTGGTGGACTTATTTTGGGGGGAATGGTGTTTGCTTTTATTGGTGCCGGATGGATCAGCCAGATTCCTGTTCATCGTTTAGAGGCATTAATCCGCTATTTCCTAATCATGATTGGAATCCTCTTGTTAATAGAAGGATTATTTTCTCTTCCTGTAGGTCATCTTCTGAAGTATTCACTCTGGCTACAAGGCATTGTTGGAATCATTTGCGGAGCAATGATTGGCATTGTCAGCAGCACCCTGGGAGTGGCGGGTGGTGAATTAATCATTCCGATCCTCATTTTTATCTATGGGATAGACGTTAAACTGGCTGGAACTGCCAGCCTGATGATCAGTTTACCCACAGTGGCCACCGGCATTTTCCGTTACTTCCGCAAAGGCTTGTATCGGGAACGCAAAGAATGGACAACGATGATTGCCCCCATGGGAGCAGGTTCGGTTGCTGGAGCCGTCCTGGGGGGCATTTTGGTGGGAATGATTTCCGGGCAATGGCTTAAGGTTATTCTGGGATTGGTACTGATCATCTCTGCCTTACGGATGTTCGTAAATCATCACCAATCCCAGAATAAAACCGCCGGGAAAGTCTGAAAATTGGTAGGGATTAGAACAACCACCCTCCAAAAATCACCCAGGCAACACCTAAAGCAAGTAAGGTGTTAAAGAGTGTAATTATCAGAAAGGCTATAATGGGCCGGGTGCCCATAGCGTTAAGTTCTTTAAGTGAAAAATCCATTCCCATGCCCACGAAGGCAAAGGTGAAAAACCAGTTTTTCAGGGCATCAATGGCTGTTCCTTTGCCGCCGTCAATCCAACCCAGTGAGTAAAGCACGGATGCCAGCACAAACCCCAGCACAAATTTAGGAAAGCGATCCCAGATGAGACGTGGGCTGGGCTTTGTCCCCTCACCGGCTTGTTTGCGCGCAAAGTATACTGCCAGCAGGAAGGCTACCAGCCCAATCAGCGTGTTTTGAGTGGATTTCACAATCGAGGCAATCTTTTGGGCTTCCTCGCCAAAAATTGTGCCAGCCCCTACCACTGCCGCCGTGGTATCAATGTTGCCACCAAACCAGGCACCGGCAACCGCTTGAGGTAAATGCAAGGCTTGCGCAATCAGCGGAGAAATCACCATCATGGGGAGAGCCACCAGGATCACCAGCGTAGCCACGTAAGTAACCTGTTCTTTTTTCGCCTGCACGGAACCAGCCGCCGCAATAGCAGCAGACACACCGCATATGGACACAGCAGACGAAAGGACCGCGCGCAGTTTTTCATCCAACCCAAACTTTCCGGTAATCCACCACGAGAACATGAAGACAGAGGTAATCATGATCAGGGTTTGGATGATGGCTCCTCCGGCAGCGTGAAGGATGATCTTCAAATCAATGCCTGCGCCCAGAAGAATCAAACCAATCTTCAAAAATAGTTCGGTACGAACGCCAGACTTGACCTCTTCAAACTTTCCCAGTTTTCTGAGAAAAAATCCGCCCAGCAAGCCCACCAGGGCTGCCCACATGGGGTACTCCAGGGCTTTACCGGGAATTTGAAAAGGCAGGGTCATGGGGTAAATCCAGCGGGTAAGGCGCCAAGCCACCCACCCGAGAAGAAAGGTAACAAGCAAGCCCATTACAGGATAAAGAAAATGTTGTTTCTTTTCCATCCCTTCACCTCTCTAGAAAACGATGGGTAAACCCTGTTTGCCAATCCAACCCAGCACAGAGAGCAGAATCAAACCAAAAGCAATCACGACTGACAACCAGTCTTCATTTTGAAGAAAAGAGAATTTTTGAGATTTCATACCTCACTCCTCTCTTGATCCCACCGGGGATTATAGTCTCTCTAATGGAATAAAAACATTCTGCGATTCTCTGTGTAAGGAATCTGCAAAGCACAGCATCCATGTACAATAAAAATTCACACCTATGTCCACCTCCTTTTCAGGCACATTGTTCAAGACAAACCATGCGTCCATCTAAAAAGAGTTTTTTTCTGAAAAATCCCGAATAAACTCACTTAAGCGGGTGCTTGTCGGTGGTAAAATTATTCTAAATATTGAATGTGATTTGAAGACCATTCCGAAAAACAGGAGATTTCTATGTTAAACATTAAAATCCTCGGTTCTGGATGTGCCAATTGTAAACGTCTTGAAGCCCTGGCACGAAAAGTAGTTGGAGCGTTGGGCTTAGAAGCCGAATTTGAGAAGGTGACTGACATGAATGAAATCATGAAATGGCCCATTCTTTCTACGCCAGGGCTGGTTGTTAATGGCAAAGTGGTTTCATATGGAAGAATCCCCAGCGAGGCAGAAATTGCTGGTTGGTTGAAATCGGCTTCCTAATCCATCAGGGTAAATTATTCTACCTTCTTTATTGACTTAACACATTCAAAACAACGAATATGAAAAAGAAGAAAACATGGGGTCAATCCTGAGTTACCTTTCCACATTGATCTGGTCTGGATGGACAAGTTTACTAGATTATCTTGCCGCGCATGTCCTTCTTTGCCTGGTTCCAGCCTTTATCATCGCCGGATTCATGAGTTCCATGATTCCAAAAGAAGCCATTACCCGCTTTCTGGGACCCCGGGCATCCAAATGGATCAGTTACCCTGTTTCTGCCATTGGCGGTTTCATCCTCGCGGTTTGTTCCTGCACCATTTTACCGCTATTTGCAGGGATCTGGAAACGAGGCGCGGGATTGGGTCCAGCCATCACCTTCCTGTTCGTTGCACCTGCAATAAATATCCTGGCTCTCTCTTACACGGGAGCCGCCATTGGGTTTGACATTGCCGCCTCACGGTTAATTCTCTCGATTGGGTTCGGAATCCTCATCGGGGTAATCATGGCATGGGTGTTCCGGAAAGAAGAACGTGCCCGCGCCGCTAAAATGCAGGAAAATGGCGTTTTTGACCAGACTGGTCGGGTAAAACCCTCTATTTGGGTGATGTTTGCGCTGCTTGTCGGCATTCTGATTGTGGGAACCTTACAGATAAACGTCTTAACACGTGTGTATGCTCGAATTGAATTGCCTTTTGAATGGTCAAACCTCTTGGGACAAGGATTAGCCTCGTTGAGTCTGACATTTCAGGGTGGGGTATTAATCCTCTTGCTGATGGTTATTGGGGTCACCTCCTGGAAAGGCTTTGAGAATATCTTCGAGGGTTTCAACCGATGGACTTATGCCGCACTACTCCTGATTGGATTGACCATTCTCATCGCCTCACCAAAAGAAGAGGTGGGAGCGCTAATCATTGGCATTAATGGCCGCCTGATTGGTGAAATTCTGCTTCTTGCTGGTGTCGTTTTTGTTGCCCGCCGGTACTTAACCAAGGATGAATTAAGCGGCTGGATTTGGGAAACCTGGAAATTTGTCAAGCAAATCTTTCCCCTTTTGATCGTCGGCGTCTTCGTTGCCGGAATGGCAAAAGGCATCATTCCAGAAACCTGGGTGCGGACGGTTGCCGGTCAAAATACTCTGCTGGCGAATACGGTTGGGGTACTGTTTGGTGTCTTCATGTACTTTCCCACCCTGGTTGAAGTTCCGGTGGCAAAGATGTTCCTGGATTTAGGCATGACGCGTGGTCCGCTTCTGGCATATCTGCTGGCAGACCCGGAACTTTCTCTACAATCCATTCTGGTCCTGAATGGAGTGATGGGAAAAAAGAAAACCGCCATATATGTGTCTTTAGTGGCTGTACTGAGTACGCTCGCAGGATATCTATTTGGGATTTTCATCGCCCATTTCTCTTAAGGGATATCTACCATAACACGTTCTTTCATCCTGCCAGCACAGAAGAACTCCCTTTCTCAGAATTTGAGTAAGGGAGTTTTGATGCGTTTCGCTTTTATTGTATAATCCACCTATAAAAAGCGCTCCATGAAGACCACTTTACAGAAAGGCCAGACTGTGAACCTTCTCAAAAAGATCAAGAATTACCCGAGACTGGGGGTTGTGCTTTTAGCCTTCGTCGCCTTTGTAGCGTTAGGTTTACCGGATGGCTTGCTGGGCGTCGGCTGGCCCTCCATTCGTAACAGTTTTTCCATTCCCCTGGATGCAATCGGGATGCTCTTAACCGCTTCCGTTGCCGGGTACATGGCATCCAGTTTCATGAGCGGTGTCATGCTCTCCCGACTGGGGGTAGGTAAAGTCCTGGCATTCAGTTGCTTTCTCACTGGTTTAGCCCTGATCGGCTACACACTCGTCCCGCAATGGTGGATGATGGTGCTTTTAGGCATCGTTGCCGGGCTGGGAGCCGGTGCCATTGACGCGGGGTTGAACACCTATGTAGCCGCGCACTTTGGCGAGGGCTTAATGCAATGGCTGCACGCCAGTTGGGGCGTGGGCATCACCATTGGACCCATTATCATGACTCTGGGGCTGAGTTCCCTTGACACCTGGCGATTCGGCTACTGGGTAGTGGGCGGCTTTCAGATAGCCCTGGCAATCGGGTTTACCCTCACCCTGCCCATGTGGAATCAGGGACATGTTCAATCGTCAAGCCATGAAAATACTCCACCCGAAAAGAAACTTACCGACTACCAAACACCTCTTTCAGAAACCCTGCGCAAGCCCTGCGTATGGTTGAGTGTCTTGCTGTTTTTCCTGTACGTGGGGGCAGAAAGTTCCCTTGGAACATGGACCTATACTCTGCTGACCGAATCGCGCGGGGTGGATAAAACTCTGGCGGGCTTCTTTGCTGGAAGTTACTGGTTCACCTTTACTATTGGGCGCATCCTTGCAGGGCTGGTTGCCAACCGTGTGGGCATTAACAAACTGGTGCTGGGTGGCTTAACCGGAGCGTTACTCGGGGCAGGACTGTTGATCTGGAATCCAGCTGAAATTGCCAATGTCATCGCGGTTGGGTTGATTGGCATTTCGATTGCGCCTATTTTCCCCGCCATGATGTCCGGTACCCGCATCCGCGTGGGCGACAAATATGCCGCCAACACCATTGGCTTGCAGATGGCGGCAACAGGCTTTGGCACAGCGGTAATTCCCTCCACCATGGGCGTGCTGGCGCGCTATATTTCCCTGGAAGTGATTCCGGTGTACCTGATGGCAGTGTATGTCAGCTTGCTGGGTGCCTATCTGCTGGCGATAAGACCTGAAAGATCGCTCTCCAAAGGGAAAGTACAGCCTTTAGCCCAAATTGACCCAGGAAAATAACATCGACTCAAATCCTCAACCAACCGTCTGGTTTGCCAAGATAACAAACCAGACGGTTACTTTTCAAGAAATGCATTAAAACAATTTTTTGAAGATTCAATGGAGTGGAAAAACTCGTTAAAAAGAAAGTCGCGGGGAGTGGATTCGAACCACTGACCTCC
>FQKF010043443.1_pt1 | contig 14838 bp, 14 predicted proteins | sample 1504521 | NCBI WGS metagenome assembly FQKF01 (sample SAMEA4475357, study PRJEB15587) | soil metagenome | biome: Soil; feature: Field | place: India | collected 2015-03-11 | depth 0 m
ACAACTGGCAGAAATTCCCAGCAAACACATTAAAGAAGTGCGCGGAAAAGGCTTGCTCATCGGCGTTGAGTTAAAGCCTGAAGCCGGCGGCGCCCGTCGATTCTGCGAAGCCTTGAAGGAACAGGGAATTCTGGCTAAAGAAACCCATATGCATGTGATTCGCTTTGCACCGCCACTCATCATTGACCGAGCAACCATTGACTGGGCACTCCCCAAAATCCGAGAAGTTCTCACCAGTCTGTAAAAATCACCGCCGCTCCGAAACTGGAGCGGCGGTATAATTTTGGAAAAAACGGGAGGCAAATTTGAAAAGGCGCGTCAAAATTATCGCCACCTTGGGCCCTGCCTGTGAAAATGCTGAGACCATTCGTGCCATGGCAGAAGCCGGAATGGATGTTGCTCGCTTGAACTTCTCTCACGGAACCCATGAACAACACGCTCAACGCATTCAAACTGTTCGACAAATTTCCAAAGAACTGGGAAAAGAAATTACCATTTTACAAGACCTTCAGGGACCCAAGTTGAGAGTTGGCGTTTTACCCGAGAATGGGGTTGATCTTTATCCCGGTGAATTGATTGTACTCACTTCAAGAAAAGAACTCCCGGAAGTTCCTCATTCTGCCAAAATCATTCCCATGGATGTGCCTAATTTGGAAGCAAGCGTTCATGAAGGCAGCCGTGTGTTGATGGATGATGGGAATCTGGAACTCAGGGTCAAAGAGGTCACCCCTGATTACATTATCAGCGAAGTGATCAACGGGGGAAAACTTCGTTCACAGAAAGGGGTGAATCTGCCCGAAGCCAACCTGGGCATAGAAGGATTCACGGAAAAAGACCAAACCGACTTAATGTTTGGACTGGAACATGGTGTAGATGCTGTGGCGATGTCGTTTGTGCGAACAGCCGAAGACATTCGCACCGTCAAGAGAGCCATTGAATCCTGGTGCCCCGAAAAGTGCTCTGTGCCTCTGGTAATTGCCAAAATTGAACTTCCCGAAGCCATCCAAAATTTACACGAAATCGTTCATGAAGCCGATGGTGTCATGGTAGCACGGGGCGATTTAGGAGTGGAAATGTCTCTGGCGGAGGTACCAACCCTCCAGAAAGAGATTATCTACCTGGCGAATCGTCACGCCAAGATTGTCATTACGGCCACTCAAATGCTGGAAACCATGATTCAAAATCCCCGCCCCACCCGCGCTGAGGCATCGGACGTGGCAAACGCGGTTTTTGATGGCACAGATGCCGTCATGCTTTCTGCTGAAACCGCAGCAGGGAAATATCCTGTTGAAGTGATTCGAACCATGGCATCCATCGTCACTGATGCTGAAATGAATTACACCATGTGGGGACATTACAAGGATTTACCCCGAGAAGCCGTCCAAAGCGACGCGCTGTCGATTACCTGGGCAGCACGAGAACTCGCTCACGACCGAGATGTGAGAGCCATTGTCGTTTTTACCGAGACCGGTCGAACGGCTTTATACACCTCAAAATCCCGCCCCGCTGTTCCCATCCTTGCATTCACCCCGGTTCAGGAAACCCTTCAAAAACTGGGACTGTTTTGGGGGGTCAGCGCCCATCTTGTACCGTTTGCTAACTCAGTAGAAAGCATGATTCAGATTGTTGAAGAAATGCTTTTGGGGAAATTGGGATTTTCTAAAGGCGAACAAATTGTACTCATTTCAGGCTTACCTGTTGGAGCAATGAGACAACCCAATTTCTGCCTACTCCACACCCTTGGAGAAACCTACACCTATTCTGGTAACGATAAAAAGGCATGAAAAGCATCCGAGACCTTATCCAAACGGAAGAACTCGATCAAATTTTGGGTAATCCCGAAGTGGTCATTGTGGACTGCCGGTTTGATCTGTTCCAAACAGAATGGGGCAGAGAACAATACCGGCAATCCCATATTCCCGGAGCATACTACGCCCATCTCGATGAAGATTTAACTGGAGTTCGCACCCCACAAACGGGCAGACATCCTCTTCCAGAAGCCGAAGCCTTTGTCAGGTTACTCTCTGCCTGGGGAGTTACCCCCAATTCACTTGTGGTAGCCTATGATCAAAATGGGGGAGCATTTGCCGCACGTTTGTGGTGGATGCTTCGGTATTGGGGACATGAAAGGGCCTGTGTGTTGGATGGGGGATGGGAGAAATGGTTACGCGAAAGAAGAAAAATCTCTACCGAAATTCCTGCCCCATCCAAGGGTACTCCATGGCTTACGCCAAAAAATGATTGGCTCATTTCCACTGAAGAGATGGCTTCGATCCTTGGAAACAATCAATGGAAAATTATTGACGCCCGAGCACCCCAACGCTACAGCGGAGAAGAAGAGCCTATCGATCCTGTAGCCGGGCATATTCCCGGTGCTCTCAATCGTTTCCATGGCTTTAATCTGGCACCTGATAGCACCTTTCTTCCTCCCGAAACCTTACGGAAACAATTTTTGGAACTTCTTGGAGAAACTCCTCCTGACCATACCATCGTATATTGTGGTTCTGGTGTGACTTCCTGCCATCACCTGCTGGCAATGTCTATCGCTGGCTTGGGAATGGGCAAATTGTACGCTGGGTCATGGAGTGAGTGGATTCGTGACCCCAACCGCCCCATTCGACGGGGTAACCAACCATGAAAAAAGCCGTGCGAAATTCAGACTTCGCACGGCTTTTTTCCACAAAAATATTCTAGTATTAGAGATTACTGAAAAGCCATGAATGAACTTGATTGAGCGTTTGGGATGCGGGACGTAATTCTTCCTCCGTCATCCGGTTTAACGGCTTTTCAGGCAACTCGTAAAGGTCAAAAATTGAAGGGGCGTCCGGCTCAACATAAATTAAGCCGGTGATTAATTCACGCCGTTCGCGAGCCTCTTCCAAAATACGGAAAGCCTCGCTTCGACTGGTTGGATCGTAATCCCTTTCCAACTTCCGCAGGGTGATCACCGAACCATCATAGAGTTCTACATCCCGCACAGTACCTTCTTCAAAATCCTCTATGGTCAACTGATCCCGAGCAGGCACAAAAATCAAATCGTGCAAACGGACTTCGCGCTCTTTGCCAAAAGCATAAGAGTGGATTGTATCATCCTTATTATTGAAAGTGACACAAGGGCTGATGATATCCAGCACGGCTGTACCGCGATGTTTAATCGCCGCTTTCAACAGTTCTTTGAGTTGCTTGGGGTCTCCGGCAAACCCACGCGCCACAAAGGTCGCATTAGATGCCAGGGCTTCCAGACAAATATCTACAGGCAGGAACAAATTCGTGCCCTCATGTTTCAGGGTTAATCCCTTTTCTGCTGTGGCAGAAAATTGTCCTTTGGTCAACCCGTAAACCCCATTATTCTCAACAATATACACCATGGGCAAATTGCGGCGAATGACGTGCTTGAACTGCCCCATGCCAATGCTGGCAGTGTCACCATCCCCACTCACCCCCATGCCGTACAGAGAAGTATCGGCAAACAAGGCACCCGTAGCCAGAGAGGGCATGCGCCCATGCACACCGTTGAACGCAAAAGAACGCCCCAGGAAATAAGCCGGGCTTTTACTCGAGCATCCAATCCCTGAAAATTTGACAATTTTCTCGGGCTGGATATTCATTTCGTACATAGCTTGAATAATCTGATTAGAGACTGCATTATGTCCACAGCCCTGGCATAAAGTTGAGGGTAAACCACGATAATCTGTTCGCGAAAGGCCGATTGCATTAAGAGCCTGAATATCTGCCATGGTTATTTCCTTTCCTGTGCCAAAATCTCATCTCGGATCCAGCGCGCACTTAAGGGCAAACCGTTAATCCTGGAAACTTGAACGAGTTTCCCGGCATTCTGAGGGTAATTGATCATCAAAATCTGTCGTAATTGTCCATCTCGATTAATTTCCACAACATAGATTCTCTGGTGAGACTCGATAAATTTTTGTACGTCCTCTTTGAGAGGGAAAGCCCGGATGCGGAGATAATCCGCCTTAATTCCTTCCTGTTCCAGCAAGTCCAGCGCCTCTAAAATGGCTGGTTCGGTTGACCCCACCGCGATGATGCCAATCTCCGCACCATCTCTGGGATAAAGCACGTTCTCTGGAATATATTGTTTCGCCGTTTCCCACTTCTTTGCCAGTCGATTAAGAACGCGCTCCCAAACTTCTGGATCTTCGGAGTAGCCGGCAAATTCATCGTGTCCGGTACCGCGAGCAAAATAGGCGCTCTTGGGATGCAGATTCCCAGGAAGAGTACGGTAAGGGATGCCGTCACCATCTACGTCCAAGTACCTTCCCCACTTCCCCTCATTCTTCTGAAGAATTGCTTCGAGGTCTTTTTCCCACAAAACCTTCCCCCGGTCCATTGGAGTCTGGGGATACTCAAATGGGTCACACATCCAGTTGTTCATTCCAAGATCAAGGTCACTCATCACCACTACAGGCATTTGCAGGCGCTCGGCAATGTCGAACGCTCTCCAGCCGAACTCAAAACACTCATTGATGTTTCCTGGGAATAGCTGGATGTATTGAGTGTCACCATGGCTCATAAAATAGACTTCCGTAATATCTCCCTGAGCAGTGCGGGTGGGTAAACCGGTGCTCGGTCCCACTCGCTGAACATCCCAGACGACCAGTGGAACCTCGGCAAAATACGCCAGCCCCATATATTCGCTCATCAGACTCAAACCGGGGCCAGCGGTTGCCGTCATGGCACGTAAGCCAGCCCAGCCAGCGCCTACCAGCATGCCAATAGCAGCAATCTCATCTTCTGCCTGTACAATCACATAATTTTGTTTGCCGGTTTCCGGGTCGGTGCGCAGTTTGGGAAGGTATTCAATCAATGCCTCTGGAAGAGAAGATGCTGGAGTGATGGGATACCAGGAAACAAACTGTACTCCTCCGTAAATACTCCCCAATGCCGCCGCTGTATTGCCATCTGCGAGGAGTTTCCCCTTCGTCTTATCCATTGGGGCAACTTTGTAAGGATCTTTCTTCTGGAGGTTTTCTTTTGCCCATTGATAGGCGTTTTGAATAACCGCCATGTTGCTCTCTATCGGTGTCTTTTTGCCCTTGAAGTGAAACTCCAGTGCAGCATGCACCGCGTTCAGGTCTATATCCAGCAAATAAGAGAGAATTCCCACATATACCATGTTAGAGACAAAATCACGCAACTGGGAAGGGATTTCCACCGTCTTAATCAATTGTTTGACAGGCATGGGGTAATAAATGAGATCGTCTCGATTGGGAGGGGTTTTGATGTCTTCATTGTAGAGAACCACACCACCAGGGACCAGAAATTCCAGGTCCTTCACAAATGTGGTAGGATTCATAGCCACAATAATGTTGTCCTTCTCAACCCGTCCAACATACCCATCTTTGCTAACCCGAATAGTGTACCAGGTGGGCAACCCCTGAATATTCGACGGGAAAATATTCTTACCCGAGACCGGAATTCCCATCTTGAACAGGGCACGCATCACTGTGAGATTGGCTGTGGCACTTCCAGAACCATTCACCGTACAGAAGGTGATAGCAAAATCATTAATCACTTCTGGATTGACCTGAGGAGAGGAAACCGTTTCAAGTTGTTCTGTGAGTGGCATAAATTCTCCTTTTCTGCTTTCATTCAAATCGAGGAGCAACATCAGGATGCTGACGCTGGGTGAGCAATCCTGCATGTTCCATCAACAATTGGAAACCGAGATCGAGATTCTCATTGAGAATGGCTTCTACCATACGGCGATGATAATCCCACACTCTGCATAGATAGTTCATATCGGTGTAATAAGCCAAACCAATCGCTTCGTACAAGTCCCAGTAGGCTTCCAAAATACCCAACACAAATGGATTGTTAAGTTTTCGATACATGCTTAAGTGCAGTTCGCGATGCTCTTCGTGAGGAAGTTGAGGGGGATTCCTGCGTAATTTTTCTTCTGCTCTTTCTACCAGAGAAAGTAGAGAATGGCGGTCGGCAGGACTCATACTCAGGACCCCCTGGTACCAGAAGCCTGCCTCCACCTGTTTTCGCAAGTCCGAAAATTGAGCAAAGTGAGTCTCATCCATTTGAATGGCGAACCCTGCACTTTGAAGCAAGGCTGGTTTCAGAGAGTATGGAAGAACTCGTACCCCCACCCTGGGGCGAACCTCTACCAATCCTAGTGCTCTAGCCACTTCCAGTTGTTCTCGCAAAGAAGCAAGGCTGATCCCCAGATGCTCGCTAATCGTTGTCAAAGGTGGAAGGGAATCCCCTTCTTTACCAACTTCAGCAAGGTAATGCAGGAAAGGGCTGAGAAAAGACAAATTTTGGTGCTCCTGTGAAGCCATAGACTGCTCTTATTAATCAGATTAATCTGATTAAAGCGTATCACAAAACAAGAACACCGTCAACGACTTTAATCACAAAAACATTGGACTTTTTTATGTTATTCCATTGAGTAGAGGGAAGAAAAGACTTCAGGAAAATCGGAAAGGGCTTTTCCCAGACGCACCCCATACCAGAAAAGGGTATCGCCCGGGATCAGCAAAATGCGGTTTTTTTTCACCGCTGGAGTATTCTGAAATAATTTTATAAAGCGTTCTACTGCAGAAGATTCAAACGAAAAAGGTTCGTCTGGAAGCAAAATTACCTCAGGATCACCGGTACAGACCTCGTCAGGGGTAACAATGGGATAACGCAGGTCCAAATCCTGCCCTCCCCCAGAAGGTTTTTCTTTTTGCTTTGCGCCAAAAATATTTTCTCCTCCAAACAGGGAGAGCAAATCAGCCGGATAGGTTTGATCGTTGAAGGTAATCCACCGGGTCTGCCCTCTCAGAGTTTCTTCCCAGACCGGGCAGAAATATCGAAACCGCGGAAGAGACTCTGAAACCTGACGGGCAAATTCCCAACTTTGTTCGAGGACACGCACTTTTAACGCCGCCTGCTTATCCCGATACAAATCTACCAGCCCCCACAGGAATTGAATAGCGTCCTGGACCGTTTGCGGGAAACTTACCCACACCGGAATACCCTTTTCGAATAAAGCGAAGACCAAATCAGCAGGATTTTCCTCAGGATTTGCCAGCACAAGTTCAGGTTCCAGAGAAAGGATGGACTCCAGGCGAGCATTTTTAGGTCCTCCGACCCGGGGAATATTTTTCAACACGTTGGAAGGATGTATACAGTAATCCGTAATTCCAACTACCGAAGAGCCAAATCCCAATTCAAACAGGCTTTCGGTGTACGAAGGAACCAGAGATACTACTCGACGAGGCGGACGAGGTAATTGAGCAAGCACATGATCAAGAGAAAATTTCATTTGCTCCATGCCAATTCCATCACCGCAGCGGACATCACAGCAACCGAACGCCAGAGTACTTCTTCGTCAATGTCAAAGCGAGGATGGTGATGAGGGAAAGACAATCCCATGTCTGAATTCGCTGACCCCACAAAGAAATAACATCCTGGAATCTCCCGCAATACGTATGCCATATCTTCTGAAGCCATTGTCTGGCAGGATGTATCATTGACCATCTCGGGCATCATCTTGGCTACGGCGTTTTGCACGATTTTCGCTACCATTTCATCATTGACCACTGCTGGGGTTACATCATTAATCTTAATAGTTGCTCGACACCCCAAAGCCTGTGCAACACCTTCAACAAGGACTTGCAACCGATTTAAGACCAGGTCACGTACAGGCTCAGAATAGGTGCGAATGGTACCCAAAATTTCCCCCGTTTGAGGAATGATATTGTGAGCATCTCCAGCCTTTACGCTGCCTACCGAAACGACAGCCGTCTCCAAAGGCGAAACATTTCGTGAAACAATGGACTGAATTGCCGTAATGATTTGAGCCATGGCATAGATAGGATCGGCGGTTTGGTGGGGAATTGCCCCATGTCCACCTCTCCCTTCAATGAGAATGCGGAAACTATCTGCCCCCGCCATCAATGCGCCGGGCTTAACGCCCACCCAACCGACCGGTTTTTCATTCCAGACATGCATTGCCAGCGCATAATCAGGATGTGGTTGCTCCAATACCCCTTCGCGAATCATTTGTTTGGCACCCCCCAAACCTTCCTCCGCTGGCTGGAACATAAACTTCACCCGCCCACGGAGATTTTCCCGATATGCGGCTAATAATTTGGCCACCCCTAAACCAATCGCTACATGAGCATCATGTCCACAAGCATGCATCACACCGGGAATCTGAGAAACGTACTCGTGGCTATTTTGTTCCTGGATGGGGAGCGCATCCATATCAAATCGGACCAAAATAGTAGGCCCTGGTTTACCCGAGTCCAGCAATGCAACCACACCCGTCCTGGCAATTCCTGTAGAAACCTCCATCCCCAAATCGGTAAGAGTTCTGGCAACCAGGCTGGCAGTACGCACCTCTTGAAATCCCAATTCTGGATTTCGATGAATATCTCGACGAACTTCGATCAAATACGAAGCCAGATTTTGGGCATCCTGGCGTAGAGACTCCATGATACTTTCAACTCCATCTAAGTTTATTGCTTCGGTTTCCTTTTGGGTTTCCTGCGGAACTTACCACTCCGGCGATTGGATACCGGGGAACTCTGCTGTTGACCAGATTGAGTCTTCTGAGAAGATGGTTCTGCCTCAGGTTTTTCCCCCAAAAGCATTTCTTCCCAGCCAATCTCCTGGCTTTCTTCCTCTGGTTCTTCAGGTTCAGATTCTTCCTCTACCTCTGTCTCAACCACGAGGGTAGCAGGTAAAGGCTCTCCTACCAGCGAGATTTTTTCACCGGGGTACTCCCGTCGGACACCGTCTGACAGTTCGACAATGACTGCACCTTTGAGAGGCACAACATCTACCACCTTGCCTTCTCCATCCGGAGTGACCACCCTTTTATTACGCTTGGGAAGACGTGCGCGAGCCTCAGCATATTGCTGAAACTCGTAAATTAAACAACACCGGAGCCTTCCGCACATTCCCGTGATTTCAGAAGGTGTCAGAGAGATGCCCTGCTCCTTTGCCATGCGGATGGAAATAGAACTGAATTCACACAAAAACTGAGAGCAGCAACGAGACTCCAAACCACAGGCTCCCATACCGCCCAGTAGTTTGGCTACATCCCGAGGACCAATTTGGCGCAGTTCTACCTGAGCCGGTGCGTACTGCCTTTGCATATCCTGGCGAAGAGATTTTAAGTCAACCCGTTCATCGGTTTCGGTGCTGAAGAGAATCGCCAGTTTTGTGCCGTCAAAACTGTACTCCGCCGCAACAATTTTTACACCTGAAAGCCCCAATTCACGGGCTCTTGCCTTACATACTGAGACAACTTCGGCTTCTTTTGCCTGCCATTCCTGGCGTATCAGCAAATCCTGGGGGGTTGCCTTTCGTTCAACTCTCTTAAGTCCCTCTGGGATCTCCTCAGGTGTGGGAAAAATTTGTGCGACTGTGCCAATTTGTAATCCTCTGGCTGTTTCAACGACAACCGAGTCCCCAATTTCCACATCAGGAACCAGGGTGGCATCAAAATGATAGATTTTTCCTACTTTTGAAAATCGTACCCCTACCAGAACCGGAAGCATACCATTCATGCTCATTCAATCACATTGATAGAAAGAGTTCCGGGTGCGGATAAAGCCGCCACACTCAGACTGGCAGCAATTTTTTGGGCAATTGCAGTCAATGCACGAGCCGGCGCAGATTGTGGTGCTGAGATGACTACCGGGACTCCCTGATCTCCGCCTACCCGAACGCCTGGATCAATTGGAATAGCCCCTAAAAAGGGTACTTCTGCGGCTTGAGCCAGGTCTTCACCCCCACCTGTACCAAAGATATCCATTCTGGTACCATCGGGAAGTTCCAGGTAACTCATGTTTTCAATTACCCCCAATACAGGCACGTTTAATTCCCGGAACATTTGCAACCCTCGCATGGCGTCTTCTTGAGAAACCCGCTGGGGTAAAGTCACAATGACACCACCGCTCAAAGGAACGGATTGTGCAAGGCTCAGTTGCGCATCTCCTGTACCCGGGGGAAGATCCACAATCATGTAATCTAACTCATTCCAAGCCACATCTGCCAAAAATTGTCGAATAGCGGAATGAAGCATTGGACCTCGCCAGATCAAGGGCTGTCCAGGCTTCACCAGGAACCCGATGGACATCACCTGGACTCCATAAGCCTCGGCAGGGATCAATTTTTGACCATTTTGGGGGGGCAGGCGTTGAACTCCCATCATGGTGGGAATATTCGGCCCGTAAATGTCAGCATCCAGCAAACCCACCCTTGCTCCAGACTGCGCCAGGCTAACAGCAAGGTTCACCGCGACGGTACTCTTTCCCACCCCGCCCTTTCCTGAAGCAACAGCCACAACATTACGAACAGGCAACGAAAGCACACCACGGTTTCGTCCATCCGAGGGAACCTGAGCATCCAGAATAATCTCTACTTCTTGGACTCCGGGGAGCGATAACACTGCGCTTCTGGCTTCGTTTTCAATGCGTGATTTTAGAGGACAGGCTGGAGTAGTCAACACAATTCTAAAACGGACCTTACCAGCCTTAATTTCCACATCCCGAACCATACCAAGTGTAACCAGGTCCTTATGCAATTCAGGTTCCTGAACATGACTGAGTGCCTGTAAAACTGCTTCTTTCGTTACTGTGCTAGCCATTCGTATCTCCTAATGATTGTGAGGGGGAATTCAACCCATCAGAAAATTGAATACTTATAAACTGCTGAACTTCAGATACCAAAGCCCGGTATTGTTGGAGCAGTTCCATATCACTTCCACGGAATCTGCGCACGACTTGACGTGCACAGGCAGTACATCCGCGCATCGCTCTGAATGAGTCGGAATTACAGGTATTGCATCCACTCAACTTGACCATTAGCAGAACAAAAGCGGATTTTTCTGCCAAACCTGCTTTTTCGGAGAGAACTTCGTCAATCAGATTTGCCCATTCCGGACCTCGTAATGAACGAAGTTGTGGAACAACCCTCAAAGGAAAAAGCAAATCTGTATCGGGATTATACATCCTTCACCTGCCTTGACTTCCTGAAATTGTATCACGTCGCGGCGGGTTTTCGAGCCGCCTTTGCTTCCAATTCTGCTTTTCGAGCGGCTTCCTCACGAGCGAAGTTTTGCGGACGAATCTGTGCGTAGTAACTCAGAGGTTTACCCAATCTTTCTTTGTTGAAAATATGGTCAGCAAACCGGTTGTAGGAGGCAATTTCATAATCATGGTCCATTTTGATGGCGTCAAATGGACAGTACTCCGCACACAAGCCACAATTCATGCAGATATCCACATCAATATAGAACTCAGCAGGGGCAGGGATAGGCTTTCCCGTGTTGGGATCAGTAGTACGTACAATCCAGATACATTGAGGAGGACAAACTTTAGCGCAAATACCACAGGAGGTGCAACGATAATTCTTTTCCCCGTTTTCTCCTTCCTCGTAAACAAGGAAGGGAATATACCGAAACTCTTCAGGAACAGGATATTTTTCTTCCGGATACTGAATGGTAAACGCCCCACGCACATCGCTTCGGGTGCGCGCCAGAATACCTTCCTGAGTATAGTAACGCTTTCTTCCAGCCCGAATATCCTCAATGTAGGTGAGGATGAAATGCTTAAAAGTTACCCAAAGCCCTCGAATGATCCCCAATCCGTTCATAATTCATCCTCCTAGCGATCCACTTCTCCCAGCACGATATCAATTGAGCCCAAAATGACGACAACATCGGCAACTTTTCCGCCACGCGCCATTTGTGCCAGACTGGTCAGATTGATGAAAGAGGGCGCTCGAACATGGTAACGCCACGGATTGGGTTTTCCGTTCGAGACAATATAGTAGCCCAATTCCCCTTTTGGACCTTCCACTCTGCCGTAGGACTCACCCGCTGGCACACGCACCTGCCATTGAGGCTTACCCGCCTGCACAGGACCCTCAGGGAGATCTTTCAAGACCTGCTTGAGAATGCGAATACTCTGACGAATCTCATCTAGACGAAGAAGATACCGATCATACACGTCGCCATGATAACGAACAGCCACATCAAACTCAAAACGATCGTAAATGCTATAAGGATCTGCCCGGCGAATGTCATAAGGGACACCAGACGCACGGAGTACCGGACCGGTTGCAGATAGCGCAATGGCTTGTTCGGCAGTCAAGACCCCAACACCCTCCGTGCGAACCCGCACAATTTCGTTGCGGGTTAAGTAACGATCCAGTTCATCAATTTTTCGGGGAAGGCGCTCAAAGACCAAGTCTTTCACTTTCTCCAGTACGCCCTCGGGGAGGTCGCGTGCTACCCCTCCAAATCGGAAGTAGTTGCACATCATCCGGGAGCCGGAAACGGCTTCGAAAATATCCAGAATCAGTTCGCGTTCTTCCAGAGCATACAAAACCGGCGTGAAATAAGCCCCTAAATCATTCAAAAGGAAACCAATTGAAACCAGATGACTTACTATTCTGGTTAACTCAGCCATCATGACACGAATGTATTCTGCCCGTTCTGGTGGCTTAATCCCCATCAGCCGCTCGACCGCCAGAGCGTACCCGAAGTTATTGCTCATCGAGGAAATGTAATCCAGGCGATCGGTAAATGGCATAATCTGCAACCATGTACAGCGCTCGCCAATTTTTTCGTGGTTACGATGGAGGTATCCAAACACAGGCTTCAGGTCCACAATTGTTTCCCCATCTAACACAACCACCATGCGAAATACTCCATGCGTAGAGGGATGTTGTGGACCCAGATTCACAATCATACGGTCTGTGTGTAATTCCAAATTCGCCCCCTCTACAACAGACTGGAAAGACTTATAGAGAAGTTCATCGGCGGACTCGGGAGTCCACTGTTCTGGATCAAAGCCTGCCGGATAATCTACATTATCGTGCAAAGGATGTCGATCTTCTGCCCTTTGAACATGCCCATCGGGCCAGCGGCTCTTGAACGGTTTGGCTTCCTCTTCAAAATAGGGCTCTTTCCAGTCTTTTCGCAGCGGATGTCCCGCGAACCCTTCCCACATGAGAATACGTCTCAAATCGGGATGTCCTTCAAAGCGAATTCCTAGCAGGTCCCAGGCTTCTCGCTCTTGAAAATCTGCCCCGGGCCAGATGGAGACAACCGAAGGTACTACGGGGTTCTCACGACTCACCTGGACTTTGAAATTTAATAGGGGGCCGCCGGTGGTCTGCAAAGCATGATACACCACCTCCATCTTTCCTTCGGGTAAATAATCCACCCCCGTCACACTGGAGAGCAAATCATATCCAAAACGGTCCCGAAGGACTTGGGCAAACTCAAGGAGATGTTCAGCGGGAACAATATACCCTTCATAACCGGGCCGCTCATCCTTTTGGAGCCAGTCCGGGAAATATTCAATCAGATTAGTTTGCATTCCTACAACAGGCGAGTCAGACATGGTTACGCCTCCGTTTGCTCTTCAGCCGTTTGCAGGCTCAGTTTGCTCAGCGTGTAGGAGCGGATTTCCTCATAACGCCGAGGATCCATCAAATCCGGGCCCAAAACAGGCACAGGAATAGGCTTGGCAGGTTCTCGAGAATACCAGCGTACGGTACGCAAGGACTCTCGTTCTACCTTCTTCTGCAACATAATCAGCCCATTGAGCAGGGCTTGGGGAGTAGGCGGACACCCGGGAATATACACATCTACCGGAATAAATTTATCGATTCCGGACACCACATTGTAACCTTCTTTGAAAGGTCCCCCGCCGGAAGCACACGCCCCCATGGCAACTACGTACTTCGGTTCAGGCATCTGATTGTACAAGCGCACAATTTGCGGCACCATCTTCTTGGTTACCGTACCAGAGACAATCATCACATCTGCTTGACGCGGACTGGGACGCATTACTTCCATCCCGAAACGAGAGAAATCAAATCGGCTGGCTGCTGTAGCAATCATCTCAATGGCACAACAGGCCAAACCGAACATCATAGGCCACAGAGAATTCTTGCGGCTCCAGTTATATATACGGTCCAGGGTGGTCACCGTGACCTGGTTTTGCATTTCTGGGGGAATTTCATAACCGGGGGAGTGAAGTTCTTCGTTTGGCATAACCTACTCCATTGCTTAAAGTGTCTTTGTCCATTGTAAACAGGACAACAGAGAGTGTCAAGCAGGAAAATTTAAAATAAAATTTTTTATTAAATTCGGCTATAATAACTACATGTCTCTTTCTACCCGGGAAACGATTCTTAGATTATTCGCTCAAAAAGGGGTGTTAACCTCGGATGAAATATCTCAAGCGCTGGGAATATCCCCCGTAGATGTGAGATACCACCTGAAAGCGCTTCTGAAGGAAAAAAGGATCGAGAAATACACCCCTGAACTACAGTCCAAACGCAGGGTAGGGCGTCCCCCTCAACAATACAGGTTATCCCCCACCAGCCATCCGGAGAACCTGGAAATGCTGATTTTATCTCTGCTCGATCAAATGAGTACATTTTTACCCAACACCGAGTTATGGAAAAAAATCGCTGAAACCATTATTCCGGAAACTCCAGAACAGCCATTCCCATCAAAATTACGCCACGCGATGGCAGTTCTGGAAAGACTCCACTACGAACCGCGGTGGGAAGCTACACAAACCGGGCCCAAAATTCTCTTCCATTGTTGTCCTTATGCTTCGATTTGGAAACATCACTCACAGATCTGCGTAATGGATCGCAAGATTCTGGAACGCTTAACCGGAATTTCCTTTTTTCATCAATCCTGTATGCACAGGAGCATAGAACACATTTGCGTATTTCTACCCGAGAAACCCGATTTCTATTCTATCTAAATTTTCTAATCTTAACCATCTTGAATTTTAATCTTTTTTAGGTTAGGATAAAATTGCCGAAGGAAAAATCCTTCGG
>FQKF010008262.1_pt1 | contig 14835 bp, 16 predicted proteins | sample 1504521 | NCBI WGS metagenome assembly FQKF01 (sample SAMEA4475357, study PRJEB15587) | soil metagenome | biome: Soil; feature: Field | place: India | collected 2015-03-11 | depth 0 m
ACAGTCATGTGCTCTAACCAGCTGAGCTACTGAGGAATAAAATTCAGGTTGCAAATATACGATATTTTCAGAAAAAAAAGCAAGGTATATGCAATTCTTATAATTTAATTACACTAATCTAACTGTCGAAGTAGATAAACATACCCCGTTCATATAAAAAATTTAACAATATCTTTGCAATAAAATACGTATGAGTTTATTGGTAATTGGTACGGTAGCATACGACGCCATAGAAACCCCTTTCGGAAAAACCGACAAAATTGTGGGCGGAGCTGCTACGTTTATTTCTTTGGCTGCATCTTATTTTTACAAAGATATTTACCTGGTTTCGGTGGTGGGTGAAGATTTTTCGGGTGAATTCCTGGGCTTTTTGAAGTCGAAGGGGATTAATCTGGAAGGTCTTCAGATTAAAAAAGGACAAAAATCTTTTTTCTGGTCAGGAAGATATCACAACGATCTTAATACCCGAGACACGCTGGATACCCAACTCAACGTACTTCAGGATTTTGATCCGATTGTACCCTCCCACATAAGGTCCCCGGAGTTTGTTATGTTGGGTAATTTGATGCCATCCTTACAGTTAAAGGTGCTTGACCAACTGGAAAACAAGCCGGCCATCATTGTTATGGACACCATGAATTTTTGGATGGATACAGCCATGGATGACCTGAAAAAAGTACTCAAACGTGTAGATGTTTTAACCATTAACGACTCGGAAGCCCGGCAACTTTCCGGTGAATATTCTTTGGTAAAGGCCTCTCGCAAAATTTTGGATATGGGGCCAAAATATCTGGTTATTAAAAAAGGTGAACATGGAGCGCTGCTTTTCAATCGGGAAGAAGTGTTTTTTGCTCCGGCACTGCCCCTGGAAGAAGTTTTCGACCCAACCGGTGCCGGTGACAGCTTTGCCGGCGGATTCATCGGTTATTTAGCCAATACCCACGATATTTCATTCGAAAACATGAAAAGAGCTGTTATTTACGGAAGCGCGTTGGCATCTTTCACCGTAGAAAAATTCGGTACGGAACGTCTGCTAAATATCTCAAAAGAAGAACTGGAAGAGCGAATTCAGTCATTTATCGATCTTGTTCAGTTCGACATCACGCTGGTGTAGTGCCATGGCATGCGTCTGTTTGCAGCATATTTACCTTACCTTTCTCTAAAGAAAATCATCAATTATTGCTTAATTCAGATTTCCTACTTCATTTCTTCCTTTTTCCAAAAAAACTTCCATTTCGGAAATCCCTTTTTCCTCACCTTAGAACCCACTACGGCTTGTAACCTTCGTTGTTCGCAATGCCCCAGCGGAATTCGTTCCTTTACGCGCGAAACCGGGAATCTTAAAAAAGAGACTCTTCAACGCGTGCTCAATGAAACAAAGGATTTTATTATCCATATCCAGTTCTACTTTCAGGGGGAACCCCTCATTCATCCGAATATAACGGATTACATCAATGCCGTGCACCGTAACAAAATCTATACATCCCTCAGCACCAATGCTCATTTTATTACCGCCGAAATGGCTGAAAAGCTGGTGCTTTCCGGCTTAGATGAAATTATCATATCGATGGATGGTACGACCCAAGATATTTATGAAAAGTATCGGAAAGAAGGTGAGCTCAATAAAGTTAGTGAAGGAATTAGCAATTTGGTGGAAGCAAAAGTAAAATTCGGTTCTAAAAAACCATACATTAAACTCCAGTTCCTGGTTTTCAAACACAACGAACATCAGGTGAATGAATTCATTGAATATTACAAAAAGTCCGGAGCAGATTACTATTCATTAAAAGGCCCTCAGATCTATGACTTTGAAAATGCCGATGATATTATTCCTCTCAATCAAAAATTTGCCCGGTATCATAAAATCAACGGAGAATGGATAATAAAAAATAAATTTGAAAACAAATGCAAACGCATGTGGTTTGGCAGCGTAATAACCTGGGATGGAAATGTGGTTCCATGCTGCTTCGATAAGGATGCCTCGTATAAAATGGGGAATTTGAACATTCAGAAATGGGAAGAAATCATTAAGGGAAGTTCCTATTCCGAATTCAGACAACGGTTATTAAAGAACAGGAAAGAAATAGATATTTGCAGAAATTGCACGGAAGGAACGGAAGGGGTTTATTAAGAAAATGTTTTATGCATTTCATTCTGAATACGGAACAAATTAGGGAAGCCGACCGGCAAACCATGGAAATGCTGGGAATTTCCTCCATACAACTTATGGAAAAAGCGGCCGTGGCCTGGACGAAAGCCTTTTTAAAGCACGTTCAAAATAAAAACCAACGCATCCATCTCTTTTGCGGCCCCGGAAATAACGGAGGTGACGGGCTTGTTGTGGCTCGTTTGCTTCACCGATTTGGTTTCAGGAATATTCATGTATTTATTCCAAATCTCTCGGATAAATATTCGGATGACCACCGAATTAATTTTAATCGTTTAAAAGAATTAGCGCATCATATTCAGATTTTAAATTCAGCCCTACCGGATGCGGAAATTGAAAATCATGTTGATGCCATAGCCATTGATGCCTTATTTGGCTCGGGTTTGCATTCGACTCTTAAACCGGAATGGGAGCCCTGGATATCCTGTATAAACAAACATCAACATATATTTTCGGTGGATATTCCGTCGGGATTTTTCTCGGATAGTCCAACTCCCGATCATGCGCTTAAGGTAGAAAATGCCCATGTTATTACATTTGAAAGTATAAAAAAAATGTTTTTGTTTCCGGAGTCGGAAATCAGCGTAAAAAGTTGGGAAGCGGTTCAAATCGGCTGGCCATGGGAAAAACTTAATCCGGGCAAGGTTTATGAATTCGTTATCACAAAAAAATGGGTTAAAGAACTTCTGAGACCCCGAAAAAGATTTTCACACAAAGGTTCAAACGGGAGTTGCTTAATTATTGCCGGCTCAGGAAAATATCCGGGAGCTGCTGTTCTTAGTGCGGGCGGAGCTTTACGGTCAGGAGCCGGATTAACTTTTCTTCATTCTGTTGAATTTGCATGCCATACGGCCTTGCATCATTTCCCGGAATTAATCGTAAGTTACGACGAAAATCCGCAGGGGTTTATTCAATCTATGCCCAAAGGAGATTATGATGCAGTAGCAATAGGGCCCGGATTGGCGGATTTCTCTGATTCGGTTCTAAAAACGGCCATACATTCGGGCATTCCGCTTGTGTTGGATGCGGATGCATTGAACAGGCTCAGTGAAAATCCCACATGGCTTCATTTCCTTCCTAAAAATACAATAATAACACCGCATCCGGGTGAATTCGACCGAATATTCGGTAAACAATACAACCACTTTGAGCGGTGGAATAAAGCAAAAGAAATGTCTGAAAAATTGGGAATCATCATAGTTCTAAAATCAGCTCATACCGTTATTTGTACCCCTGATGGAAATTCTTTTTTTAATATTAAAGGGAATTCCGGAATGGCCAAAGGAGGCAGCGGGGATGTATTGACCGGTATGATTGCATCCCTGCTTGCACAAGGTAACACTCCCCTTCATTCAGCCGTATTGGGAGTTTTTATTCATTCACTGGCGGCCGATCTGGCCCTGAAAGATCAAAGTACGGAAAGCTTGTGCGCAACGGACATTATACGATATATCGGCAAGGCGTTTCAATTAATACGGGAATGATGGGCTTTCCGCAAAAATTGTTTTAGCGCTTGAATACAAAAGGCCGGATACTCAATAAATCCCATATGCCCGAGTCCTTCCTCCAAAATAAAATGAATATGCGGGTTCCTCTGATGAATTTCATTTAATATTTCATGTGGCAAAAGGGCATCATTTTTTCCGTTCAACATCAAAACCGGAACCGGGGAAAATTTTATAATCACTTCACGATCAGGCCTATTCATCATGCCCCGTAGTGCAGCTATAGCGCCGCGAGAACTTATATGCATTGCATGATTCAAACAGCGGTCATATTCTTCTTTGAAATATTTAATTTCCTGCAACTGAAAAAGATTTCTAAAAGTTTCTTTTATGTATAAAGATTTTTTCTTTTTAATAAATTGAATGGCCCTCATCCTGTCTTTTTTCTTTTCTTCGCTGTCGGGTAATGGAGTTGAAAACAACAGTCCGTACCCGCGTACCATTTCCGGATACTTTTCCGCAAAAGCAAGTGTAACATACCCGCCCATGCTATGGCCGAACATTGAACATTTTCTTATGCCGTGTTCGTTCAATAATCCTCTGACGCATTCGGCCATGAAATCCATACTATGAACATATGCCCAACAACCGCTGTCGCCATGCCCGGGCAAATCCGGGCAAATTATTCGATAGGAATTTCGTAAAGAAAATATAAAATCGTGCCAGCATCCTGATTCAAACAAATAACCGTGAAGCAAGACAACAACCGGCCCCCTTCCTTCATCTAAAAATGCAATTTTTTCACCTTTATAGTAAAATATTTTTTTTCTTAATTCAACCCCTTGCATCAACCGAAAATTTCAGAAACTTCCTTTTTGATAAAATCAACGGCAATTTCATTCGGTAATTTTTTTGTGGAATTGGCTACGGCATTTAAAATAATCATGGCTAAATCCTGTGAAGGAGATTCCGGATTAACTTTAGAATAAGACAAATTAATAAGCTTTATTAATTCTTCCTTGGCATTTTTCACTAATTCCCAGGCACCCTTGCTGACGTAAATTTGTTGGGAAAGGTTATGTTCATATTCGCTTTTTATGGACTTTATGAGTTCCTGATGAAGTTGATAACAATTAAAAGATGCCTTATTACAACGAACGATATGTATGTTGGGATGGATTCGTTCCAAAAAAATAACCAGGCGCTCATAGGCCTGTAATTTCAATGGCATGATGTTTTGCTTGATTTGCATGCGATGTTCGTGGTTTCGTTTGTCTTTTTCATTTTCAAGAAAACTTCGAATAACCAGATATACCGCCACAAAAACAGCCGCCGCCGGAAGAACAATACGTAGTATTTCAAACACTACATCCATAGATGAAATAATTTTATTATACCTACCAAATTACAAAAAAACCTTATATTCGCGGGAATGTTTTTTATTTTTTTTGTATTAACCTTATGTTCCAACACTTTATTCGGTAAAAACAAAACCCCGAATCCCGATTCCGTTTATATTAAAAAGATAGATGCATTATTTGACAAATCTGTTTTAAACCGTCAGGAAGTAGAACAACTTTACCGGGAGATACATTATCATGAACTGGTAAAATTTTACGGAAACAAATCATCTTTTACTCTGTTTTGGCCCATTCCGGTTCAATGGGTTCCTGACAGTATCCTTTTAGACTTAAAGTTAAATTTTTCCGATTACTGTAATCCTTTCCAAGGCATAATCACATCGGGTTATGGATGGAGAGGCGGGAGAATGCATAAGGGAATTGATATAAACCTTCGTAAAGGAGACCTTATTAAATCCGTAGCCGACGGAACGGTGAGGTTTGCGGGGAAATGCGGCGGATGGGGCAATGTAGTGGTCATTGACCATGGACAAGGCATCGAAACGCTATATGCACATCTTTCAAAAATTTTGGTCAAAACGGGTCAGATGGTATTGTCGGAACAAACGATAGGCAAAGGAGGCAATACCGGAAGAAGCCGGGGGCCACATCTTCATTTTGAACTCCGATTATTTGGTCATGCGGTTAACCCTTTGTCACTCATTGAATATAAAAATTCTTCATTATACCATCATGAAGTCCGATTGTTCAAAGAAAAAGAAATGTTATATCTGTTTCCGTCTAAAGCCAAAATATACAAGACCGTAAAAGGGGATACGTGGAAAAAAATTGCCAAAACACAGAACAAATCTGTTAAGGAACTCTATGAATTAAACGGCTTAATTAAAATGAACTACCTAAAGCCCGGTACATATATTCGATTGGAATAATAAATCTTCACAACCAACCTTCTTTTTTAGCACGATTAAGAGCTTCAACTTTGTTATGAACGCCTAATTTCAAATAAATATTTTCCATGTGCTTACGAACCGTACCATAACTGATGCCCGCTTTATCGGCTATTTCATTTCCGTTTAATCCTTTGGAGACCCATTTAAGAATTTCCATTTCTCTTTCGCTAAGGATTTCGCTTTTCCTGGGTTGTTTTTTCATATCGTGAGACTGGATGTTTTTTATTAATTCGAGAGCTTTAAGTGCGATGTGCGGACTCAAAGAACTGCCGCCTTCCATAGTCTCGAATATAGCTCGATGAATTTTCTCGGGCTTTTCGTCCTTCAACAAATATCCTTTTGCACCCACACACACGGCATTAAAAATATTGGTATGATCATCAAAAACCGTAAACATTAAAACTTTCGTTTTTGGGAATTTAGTGGTTATAATTTCCGTTGCAATAATTCCGTTCATTTCGGGCATTTCAATATCCATCAAGACGATATCGGGTTCAAATCCGTTTTCCATGTCCTCGATAAGAACTTTTGCACTGGCGTATGTTTTTTCTACACGTATATCCGGAGACAAATTAATTTTTTCCCTTATCGACTCACGTATATTTTTAATATCATCGACTATAGCTACTTTTATCATTTGCACAAAGATAAGAATATGTTAATGTCAGGAAATACGATTTTTTTCGTAATTAACGAAATGACCCCGGACAGTTACAACCTCCTCCGGATTTACCTTTTACAGGCCTTCTCTTGACATCGCAACCCGTTAAAACCAAAAGTATTGTTAACAGAAGTATTTTTTTCATCTACAATAATTGACTCAAATGTACTAAATTTAACCTGGCTTGCTACAGGTATTTCATCACATAGGTAAATATTTCATGCTCATGCGCCGGACGTTTGCGCGGCCTCAGAAATGGAGTGTTTATAAAAGGCAGATATCCTATGAAATCGACAGCATTGGTATTTCATCCCTACCCATTATTTCCATTATTTCCATGTTTATGGGGGGCATAATCACCATTCAGGCCGCATTCGGCTTTACCAGTCCGTGGGTTCCCTTGTATGCTGTTGGTTTTACCACACGCGAATCGGTGTTGTTGGAATTCAGCCCTACGGTTATATCGCTCATACTGGCCGGAAAGGTGGGCAGCAATATAGCATCCGAAATCGGCACCATGCGCATTACCGAACAAATTGACGCATTGGAAATCATGGGCATTAATTCAGCTTCCTATCTTATTTTACCCAAAATTCTTGCCTCCCTTATTATCTTTCCTTTTTTGATAGCCATCAGCATGTTTTTAGGTCTGTTGGGTGGTTATCTGATGGGCGTTTCAAGCGGAGCATGCACGGGATATGAATATGTATATGGAATTCAGGCATTTTTTGAATCATGGAAACTATATTACTCCTTTACAAAAGTGGAAGTATTTGCATTTCTCATTACTTCTGTTTCTTCCTACTTTGGTTATTTTACAACAGGCGGAGCCCTGGAAGTGGGTAAAAGCAGTACGCGAGCCGTTGTTTATACTTCTATTTTAATATTGTTCTTCGGATTGATCATCACCAACTTATTCTTCAACCGATGATTAAAATTGAAAACATTACAAAAAAATTCGGGGACCGGGTGGTTATCGACAATATTTCTTTTGAATTTTATAAAGAAAAAACCAATTTAATCATCGGTGAAAGCGGATGCGGAAAAACCGTACTTCTTAAAGTTATGGTAGGGTTACTGACGCCTAACGAAGGGAAAGTATTTTACGGCCATACCGATTTCCATGCTCTCAATGAGAAAGAAAAACAATCCGTAAGAGCCAAAATAGGCATGCTTTTTCAAGGGGGAGCTTTATTTGATTCCATGACGGTTCAAGAAAATGTAATGTTCCCCTTAGATATGTACACCGATTGGTCTAAAGAACAAAAATTGGAGCGTGTTAATTTTTGCCTTGAAAGAGTAAAATTAGAGGGCAAAAATCACTTATATCCGGCTGAATTGAGCGGAGGAATGAAAAAGAGGTGTGCCCTGGCCCGGGCCATTGCCAACAATCCGGAATACCTCTTTTGCGATGAGCCCAATTCGGGTTTAGACCCTAAAACGTCTATTGTTATTGACCAGCTGATTCAAGATCTTACGAAAGAATTTAAAATGACTACGTTGATTGTTACGCACGACATGAACAGTGTGATGGAAATAGGTGAAAACATTTTATTTATTCATAAAGGAAAAAATTGGTGGGTGGGCGACAGCAGCAGGGTTTTGAATTCGGGTAATAAAGAACTCATGGACTTTGTTTTTGCTTCTGAATTCCTAAAAAAAGTATTTCATACTTCATCTTAGTTTTTTTAACTTTTATTAGTGCATTAAATTAATTTTTTTCCTTTTTTACATGGAAATTATGTTTAATTTTATGCTTTAAAGGTTTTATATGAAAAGATGCGTTCTGATTACCGGTGGTACGAGCGGTATCGGATTGGGGATTGCCAAAGAATTTGCCAAAACCGGAATATATAATCTGGCTCTTAATGGTTTGGAAACAAATGGGGCTGAAATTGCACAAAAAATTTCCTCTGAATATAACACTGATGTTTTTTTTCATGATGCCAACCTGTTATATCCCGAACAAATCAGGGATTTGGTCGGTAAAACGGAAGAAAAATTCGGTAAGGTAGATGTATTAGTATGTAATGCCGGTATTCAATATGTTTCTCCGGTGGATGAATTTCCGGAAGACAAATGGAATGCCATTATTGCCATCAATCTTTCATCGGCATTTCATTTAACGAAAGCCGTTTGGCCGGGTATGAAAAAAAGAAATTTCGGAAGAATTATCAATATAGCTTCAGCTCATGGACTTGTGGCCAGCGAATTCAAATCGGCCTATATTGCCAGTAAGCACGGCCTTGTTGGTTTTACCAAAACCATTGCCCTGGAAGGCGCTCCATTCAACATTACGGCCAATGCCATATGTCCGGGTTACGTTCGCACCCCTTTGGTGGAAAAACAAATTTCCGACCAGGCCAGGTCGCATGGTATTCCGGAAAGCGAAGTAATTAATAAAGTAATGTTATACAAGCAAGCCGTTAAGGATTTTGTTCCTGTAGAGTTATTGGGCAAACTATCCGTTTTTCTTGCTTCCGAAGATGCCAAAACTTTAACGGGAACAGCCCTTCCGGTTGATGGGGGTTGGAATGCTCAGTAATATATACAATAAAGATATGAAAAACATAATTTTTATTTTTATTTTGTTAAGCGGTTGTTTTTTTAATTCCGCTTTATTGGCTCAAAACAAAAAAGGAAGCCCTGCCAAAAAACCCACCAAAACGGCTGCCGATTTAAAAGCAGCACAAACTCTGTCTTCCACCGCGGATGAAGACACCGAAACCGACGAAGAAAAATTAAAAAAGCTGATGGAAGAACGTGAAACCGTAGATTACCACGACGACCCTGTTTTCAGAAGAAGAAACGATTCGGCCGTGAATGCCATTCGGATGCGTAAACGCACTTTTGGCGTATTCACCCATAAAGATGTTAAAAACAAAAATCGTCTGCAATTATGTATCAATTTGGTTAATAAAGACACTAATTATCGCTATTGCGTGAATGACTCCATCTGTAAATACCCCGAAAAACACAAAATACTCTATCAGCAGAAGGCAGGTGATACCACTTACATGCTCATTTATGTTTTTGCCTACACCAAGTCTCCATCCAAACCGAATTGTGCAGGAGGTAAAGAAATAAAAATTTATTATGTTAAATGGAATGAAAAATACAATACTGCCAAATTCAAGCCTTTAACCATTGAATCATGTTATAAAGGAATTACAAATTTGACAAAAAATAATCCTGAAGAATGGAATGGTAAAACTCCGCTGACAGTCAGTTTTCACAAGGGTTCAGGTTTTTACGATTACACCTTTGATCCGAATGCGCCCCAGAAAGGTTTTCAAGGATCATCGGACGATAATTCAAAGGAATAATTTATTTCTTTTTGTTCAACCGCACCAACATATTGCTTTTACCTATTTCATTCTTATACGGCATCTTAATATATTTACGAAACTTGCTTTATGATTTCAAAATTCTTCCGATTTATGAAATTCCGGTTCATTCCATTTGTATCGGTAACCTGGTAGTGGGTGGAGCCGGAAAAACACCCCTAACGGAATACATCATAAAAATCCTGCTTGAAAATGGTTTTAAGCCGGTTCTGCTTTCACGTGGATATGGCAGAAATACCACCGGATTTGTGGAAGCAGGGCACGCCTCCACAGCCGATGAAATTGGCGACGAACCATTGCAGATCTTTAAAAAAACACAAATAAAAGTTTTCGTCTCCGAAAACAGAAAAAAAGGAATTGAAGAGATTTTAAAAAAATATCCTGATACACAAATAATCATCCTGGATGACGCATTTCAGCATAGAAAAGTCAAATGCGGTCTTAATATTGTTGTGAATGAATTTAAAAATCCGTTTCATCAGAATTATTTTTTGCCATATGGTTCGTTGCGCGACTCCGTTCGTTCGCTTAGGCGTACCGATATCATTGTTATCAGTAAAACCCCCGATAAAACAACTCCGGTGGAACTAAGAACCTATTCCAAAGACATCCGTCTAATGGCTTATCAGGAATTGTTTTTCTCCTATATTCATTACAAACCGCTTTATGCTTTATACGATAAAGAAAAAATAATTTTTACTGAAAAAATTTTAAATATATATACCGTTGTTTTTATATCCGGCATTGCCAATCCGCAACCGGCCGTTACTTATTTAAAAGAATATGCCGCCGCGCTTCATCATTTTCCGTTCCCCGACCATCATCGCTTTGTTCCCAAAGAATGGGAAGACATAAGCCGTTATTTCGAAAAAATCGAAAATCCGAACAAAATTATCGTGGTAACGGAAAAAGATTCTGTTCGCTTGCATAACGAGGACTTAAAGCATTATTCAGAAAAATTACCCATCTTTGTGCTGCCGATGGAAATTCATTTCAACGGCAAGGAAAAACATTTTGATCAAAAAATTTTGGATTATGCTAGAAGAAATAAGTTATACCACAAAAAATATTCTTGAAATAACCCGGCATTTCACTCCGGAATTCGGCATCATTTTAGGAACCGGACTTGGCGGATTGGTTCGGGAAATTATTACGGAATTTGAGATTCCCTATACGGATATTCCGCATTTTCCCCAAAGTACGGTGAAAGGACATGGTGGAAAATTAATATTCGGAAGCATCGGTAACAGAAAAGTTATGGCCATGCAGGGCCGATTTCATTACTACGAGGGTTATTCCATGAAGCAAATCACCTTTCCCGTCCGTGTCATGAAAGCCCTTGGTGTTAAAACACTCATCGTAAGCAATGCCAGCGGGGGAATGAATCCGGAATTTGAAGTGGGGGAAATCATGATTATAAACGATCATATCAATTTATTTCCCGATAATCCTTTAATCGGTAAAAACGATGAGAACCTCGGGCCCCGCTTTCTTGACATGAGCGAGGCGTATAGCAAACGATTACGTTCTTTGGCTCATCATATTGCTCATGACCTCAACATTCGGGTTAAAGAAGGTGTATATGCCGGTCTTAGCGGCCCTTGCTTTGAAACTCCGGCCGAGTATCGTTATCTTTGGAGGATAGGGGCAGATGCCGTGGGCATGAGTACGGTGCCTGAAGTCATTGTTGCACGGCATGGGGGCATGGAAGTTTTCGGTATCAGCATCATAACCGACCTGGGCATTGAAGGTAAAGTTTTGAATGTGTCGCATGAAGAAGTTCTGGAAGTGGCCGGTGCAAAAGAACCCCTGGTGAGTAAAATTGTGAAAGAACTTATTTTACGGGCATAAAATGGCGGAGTGTAAGAATAGGATTCTAACCGGCATTCAAAGTACAAATATTCCCCACTTGGGAAATCTCCTCGGGGCCATTTTGCCGGCCATTGAATTAAGCCAAAAGGAAGAAAATGAATGTTTCTATTTTATTGCCGACCTTCATACCCTAACCTCGGTTAAAAATCCTGAATTTGTCAGGCAGAATACTTACTCCGTTGCCGCTGCATGGTTAGCCGCCGGATTCGATACTAAAAAACATTTTTTCTATCGACAAAGCAAAGTGTCCGTGGTTACGGAATTGACCTGGTATCTGAATTGCTTCACGCCCTACCCCATGTTAGCGAATGCACATTCTTTTAAAGATAAAAGTGAAAAACTGCAAGACGTAAATGCCGGGCTTTTTACTTATCCCGTACTGATGGCCGCTGATATTCTTTTGTATGATGCCGATTTTGTTCCTGTAGGAAAAGACCAAATTCAGCACCTGGAAATAACCCGCGACATTGCCGGCGCTTTCAACCGTATTACCGGTCGGGAGATTTTCAAATTACCTCAGGCACTGCTCAAACAGGAAACCATGTTGGTACCCGGCACCGATGGAAATAAAATGTCTAAATCCTATAACAACTTTATTAATATTTTTCTTCCTGAAAAAGAGCTTAAAAAAGCCGTAATGTCCATTATAACCGACAGCACCCCTTTGGAACAACCAAAAAATCCTGACACTTGTATCGTATTTAAATTATACTCTCTATTAGCTGATCAAACCGAAACGGAAGAACTCAGAAAAAAATACCTGGAGGGAGGGTTCGGATATGGACATGCTAAAAATGCACTTTATGAACTGATTGTAAATAAGTTTGCGGAAATGCGCTATACATATAATCAATGGATGGAAAATTTACCTTTATTAGATAAAGAATTATCAAAAGGAGAAATAAAAGCTCAAGAGATTGCAAACCAAAAAATGACAACAATTCGAGCGGCACTTGGATATTAATTTTCTCTTATTTTAACACATTTTAACTTAATTTTCGATAATTCTTTTGCCTTTTTTAATGAATGCTTAATTTTGCACCCTCAACCCAAACACACTTAGTTTATGAAATTATCCGAAATTCAGGACTTGATTAAGTTTGTTTCGAAAAGCGGGGTAAGTGAGGTAGAACTGGAAACAAAGGAAATCAAAATTACCATTAAAACAGGAAAAAGTCAGCAAGCGGCACCTGTTGTCATTCAATCGGCTCCGGCTGTTCAGAGCATCCCTGTTCAACCGCCGGTAATTAATAATCCCATTCCATCCGTTCCGGCCCAAGAACAACCCAAGACCTCTGTTAAAGAAACTTCAACCAATAATGATCAAAAATCAGGTTCAACGGGTGATGAAAGCAGATATGTTACCATAAAATCACCCATGATTGGTACTTTTTATCGCTCGTCCGCGCCTGATAAACCGCCTTATGTAAACGTGGGCGATGAAATCAAACAAGGCCAAACGGTTTGTATCATTGAAGCCATGAAACTTTTCAATGAAATTGAAAGCGATGTCAGCGGCCGAATCGTTAAGGTTCTTGTTGAAAATGCCACTCCGGTGGAATACGATCAACCCTTGTTTCTTGTTGATCCCTCCTAAAATCGCTTGATATGTTTAAAAAAATACTCATTGCCAACAGGGGCGAAATTGCCCTGAGGGTAATAAGAACTTGCCGTGAAATGGGTATCAAAACGGTGGCGGTTTACTCTACTGCCGATAAGGACTCTCTTCACGTTAAATTTGCCGACGAAGCGGTATGTATCGGCCCACCCCCTTCCAAAGAAAGTTATTTAAACATTACAAATATAATTGCAGCTGCTGAAATAACGAATGCCGATGCCATTCATCCGGGTTATGGCTTTTTATCGGAAAATGCACGGTTCAGTGAAATTTGTGCGTTAAACAAAATAAAATTCATTGGTGCCGGCCCAGAGATGATTGATGCCATGGGCGACAAAAGCAACGCTAAAGCTACCGTGAAAAAAGTGGGCGTTCCCACCATTCCCGGTTCCGACGGCTTATTGGAAGATGTTAAGCATGCCAAAAAAATTGCGGCGGAAATCGGCTACCCTGTATTGATTAAAGCCACCGCCGGCGGGGGCGGACGTGGAATGCGCGTTGTTTGGAAAGAAGAAGACATGGATGAATTATTCCAGTCGGCCACCAAAGAGGCAGAGGCGGCATTCGGCAATGGCGGGTTGTATATGGAAAAATTCATCGAGGAACCCCGTCATATTGAGATTCAAATCGTAGGCGACCAATACGGTAAAGCCTGTCACCTCAGTGAGCGCGACTGCAGCATTCAGCGCAGGCATCAAAAACTGGTGGAAGAAACGCCTTCACCCTTCATGACACCCGAACTGCGGGATGCCATGGGAGAAGCCGCCGTTAAAGTGGCCCTGGCCATCAACTACGAAGGTGTGGGAACCGTGGAATTTCTGGTTGACAAACACCGCAACTTCTATTTCATGGAAATGAATACCCGCATTCAGGTGGAACATCCCATTACGGAAGAAGTGATTGACTATGACCTGATTCGCGAACAAATTCTGGTGGCAGCCGGTGTTCCCATTTCGGGGAAAAACTACTACCCAAAACTTCATGCCATTGAATGCAGAATTAATGCCGAAGATCCTTTTAAAAATTTTGCTCCTTCTCCGGGAAAAATAACCACGCTTCACACTCCGGGCGGACACGGCATTCGTGTGGACTCTCATGTTTATGACGGTTATGTTATTCCACCGAACTATGACAGCATGATCGGAAAACTCATAACCGTGGCTCAAACCCGGGAGGAAGCCATAGCCAAAATGCACCGTGCTTTAAGTGAATATGTGATTGAAGGCATTAAAACCACCATTCCTTTTCACTTAAAACTGATGCAAAACGAAGAATTTAAAAAAGGAAATTATACCACTAAATTTTTGGAACAGTGGGATTTTACCAAAGCGTAATTTCATTACCTTTGCCGTCGTTCTTTTATCAAATGGTCCCATAGCTCAGCCGGTTAGAGCACCTGACTCATAATCAGGGG
>FQKF010001652.1_pt1 | contig 14817 bp, 7 predicted proteins | sample 1504521 | NCBI WGS metagenome assembly FQKF01 (sample SAMEA4475357, study PRJEB15587) | soil metagenome | biome: Soil; feature: Field | place: India | collected 2015-03-11 | depth 0 m
GCTTTTAATTGATTTTTATATTTAAAAAATTTAGATTTAGGTTTTTATTGAACCTATCAATATCTTAATGGAACAAAAAAAATTAGAAACTCGACGCAACTTTATTCATAGCATGTTATCAAATAATGTAGAATCAAAATTTTGACTGAAGATTTATTACATATTATAAAGCTTTGTAAAGAAAACGATATCAAAGCGCAAGAGGCAATTTACCGCATATATTCAGGTAAAATGTATGCCCTATGCTTACGATATGCTCAAGATTCTTCCCATGCTAAAGATTTATTACAGGAAGGTTTTATAATTGTTTTTGAAAAGATTAAACAGTTTAAAGGTATAGGTTCTTTTGAAGGATGGATGCGACGAATCTTTATCAACCTGGCTCTTGCTGAATTTCGAAAAAAAAATTTTAGAATGATTGAAATCAATTTAAATGATGCGCAATATGCTGTGGATGACGATTTAATATTAAATGAAACTTTTGAAATTTCGGAACAGGAATTATTAAGTATCATCCAATCTCTTTCTCCTCAGTATCGAATGGTATTTAATTTATATGCAATTGAAAATTTATCGCATAAAGAAATTGCTCAATTACTTAATATATCTGAAGGAACTTCTAAGTCGAACCTTTCAAGGGCAAGACAAATATTACAGGAAAAACTTAAAGAATATATAAAAAATAAAGAAAGAATGGGATTTTGAAGAAAAAACTTATGTATGGGTTCGCAAAATGAAAATATAGATCAATTTTTTCGAAATGCATTAAATAATCTTGAAGTTAATGCTCCTGATGAGGTATGGGAGAGGGTACAGAACCATCTTTATCAGAAGAAAAAACAAAAAAGAATTCAGTTATTTATTTCAATTGCAGCAACCTTTGCGGTTATTTTGGCTGCATATATAGGATATCTTATTGGGAAACAAACTGCACCCTCAACGATACAAAATAATAAATCTTTTATTTCGAATAATATTCATACCAACCAGATGCATAAGATAATTGCTGATACAGTAATCAAATTTAAAAATGATTCATCATTCCAAAAAAATCCGACTATACCCGAATCATATACGTCAAGTAATTCGACCAATCGCACTAAGCTTGCAACAACAAATTTAAATAATCAGGAGGCAAGCCAAAATGAATATAAAAATAAAGATGATAGCTTCGTTAAAAACATCTCCGATATGCCTGAACCATATGATTTTCGGGTTGAGTCAGCAAAAGTGAAGCAACATACAATATATTCTGAAAGATTTGCTGAAAATGAAGATACGCAAACCATGGATAATAATAACCTTATATTTGCTGATAGTCCTAATTTAGCAGTGCAACCGTATTCAATCATTGTTGATACGAGTTTTGAAGAATCTCCTTATGTCGAAAACAAGGGTTATATCGAAAATTGGTTTATAACAGCAGCTATAGCGCCAATGTATGCCTATCGCAGCATCCAATCGGAATTTTCAAGTACAATAAATCAATATGAGAAACCTTATTTTTCATATGCTGGAGGACTCTCAATTTATATTCAGAAGAAGCATTTCTCGTTTGGCGCTGGATTATATTATACACAAATGGGGGTGGTTATTCAAAATTTATATTCACTTTCGGCAACTTCAATAAACCAACCTGTTGGTAATTATATATATAGTAGGAATGATGAAAATCTGCTTCTTAACTCATTGGGCACTATTTCTAATACCAGTTCTCAGTTATATTATTCAGATGTATTGAAAACAACAAATTTATGGAATACTGGAAGTGAAAAAGCTTATACTAATCAACAGAATAAGATAGAATTAACCCAGCAGCTAGGTTTTTTAGAGGTACCCTTAAATTTGAACTATTATTTTCTGCAGAAAAAAGTAAATATAGCAATAAATATTGGACTGAGCATGAATTATCTGATAAATAACCAAATTTTACAAGCGAATAATAAAGTTGGTTACACAAAAAACCTAAGGCAGATCAACTGGTCGGGCTCAATTGGCTTACAGCTTGAACTGCCTTTAGTCAATAAGTTTTATATGTATATGGAACCTCGATATCGTTATTTTATAAACTCAATTAATAGAGATAATAATCTTGTCGAAAGTCATCCTTATTCATTTGGATTATATACGGGTATATTATATCGTTTTTAATGTTTAAAATGACGAATACCCGTAAAGACCATAGCCATATTGTGTTTATTACAAAAATCAATGGAATCATTATCTCGAATTGAACCGCCTGGTTGTATTACAGCTGTAATTCCTGCCTGATGAGCAATTTCAACACTATCGGGGAATGGGAAGAATGCATCGGATGCCATAACTGCTCCTTTTAATCCAAAACCAAAACTGCCTGCTTTTATAATGGCTTGCTTTAATGCATCGACCCGTGATGTTTGACCAACCCCACTTCCCAATAATTGTTTATTCTTTGCCAGCACTATAGCATTTGACTTGGTATGTTTTACAATTTTATTAGCAAACTCAAGATCACTGATCTCATCGGCTGTAGGAGCTCTTTCAGTAACTACGCGCATATCGGCTTCGGTTTCAACCTTGGTGTCTTTATCTTGAAACAACACACCGTTAAGTACAGAACGGAACTGAATATGTGGAAAGTTATTTTTCTTCTGTAGCAGAATAATACGGTTTTTCTTTGAAGTAAGAATAGATAAAGCGTCATCGTCGTAAGCAGGTGCAATCAGTACCTCGAAGAATATTTGGTTCATTTCCTCAGCTGTATATTTATCCACCAACGAATTGGTAACAATAATTCCTCCATAGGCCGAGACTGGATCACCAGCTAAAGCATCTTTCCAGGCATCAATTAATTTTTCACGCGATGCCACACCACAGGCATTGTTATGTTTTAATATAGCGCAGGTGGTTTCATCGAAATCGGCTATTAAGTGTACTGCAGCATCAATATCGAGTAGGTTATTGTACGATATTTCTTTTCCGGCAATTTGATCAAAAATTTCTTCAAAATTGCCAAAAAATATGCCCGACTGGTGAGGGTTTTCACCATAACGAAGGGGTTTGCTTTCCTGTATGCTAAACTTAAATATAGGTGAATTAAATTCACGGTTGAAATAATTAAATATGGCAGTATCGTAATGCGATGATATGTTAAAAGCTTCGGCTGCAAACATTTTTCGGTCGGCCAAACTCGAATAGCCATCTTTTTCATTTAAAAGTTCGAGTAAATCTTTGTACTGAGTTTTTGATGCTACAATAAGTACATCGTTATAATTTTTTGCAGCAGCACGAATTAATGAAATACCACCTATATCAATCTTCTCAATGATATCTTCGTGAGAAGCGCCAGAAGCCACAGTTTGCTCGAATGGGTATAAATCAACAATAACCAGATCAATTTCTGGAATTTCATATTCTTTGAGTTGGTTAATGTCGTCGGAATTATTTCTACGAGCTAAAATACCCCCAAAAATTTTTGGGTGTAATGTTTTTACCCGACCTCCTAATATAGATGGATAACCTGTAATTGATTCTACCTGAACTGCATCTATCCCAAGACTTCTTATATATTCGTAAGTGCCACCAGTTGAATATATAGTTATTTGATACTCGTTCAGTTTTTTTATTATCTCATCGAGGTGTTCTTTATGATACACCGAAATCAACGCCGATTTAATTTTCTTCAATCCCATTTTCTCTTTTTTTTGCAAAAATAACAAATTTATGAGAACTAAATTGATTCTATTTACATGTTAAAATGAAGGGCGGAATATAATTATTCCACCCTTTAAATATCTATCTCACTTGAGTTTAGTTATTTTGCTACAACAAATGTGCCCATTATATAACCATTGTTGGTTCTGATTTTCAGGAAGTAGGTACCAGATTTAATTTTGTATTTTATTAAGTTAATTTGCAAAGTATGATTTCCCTTAAGATATAAACCTTCATATGTACTTGTAAGTATACTTCCGGTTATATCAATTATTTCCCAATGTATGATGGATGGTTTTTCAATATAAAATGCAATATTCAATATATTAGATGCGGGTTGAGGGAATAAACTCAGTGATTTAATATTCACTCCATTAATTGAACTGGTGGCTCTTAGCCTGTTGTCCTCAATGTTCGATAAGGCTTCTACGAAAGGACCTCCGCCAGCTTTAAGCAATGTTTCGGAATGGCATGGATTATAAAGAATTCCCGCAACTCTGTAAAATGTAAGTCTTTGCAAAGCCTGAGGATCTTTATCGGTATATGCAGTAATATTTGATGAAACAGTGTCGAAAGGTTGTAATTGGGTAGAGTCGGTTCCTTTATACAATACATAACTACTAAATTCGGCATTTCCGTTTTCAATTGTGTATGGTTGCCATATTAAATTTACGCCTTCAACCGAACTAACGTATTGTAAAAATAAGGTTTTATGATACGGACTAAGAGGCGAAACTTCGTTATTTTCAGCAACTATAGCTATTTTATATAAATATTGCCTACTTTCGGGTTTAGAGGAGGAATCGACAAAAACACTAACTTGGTCATATGGAACAAAACCTAATTTTTCATATACGTCTTTGACAATACTTTCGCGGTATACATTATATCCTTTTATTTTACGGCCATGCTGGCGTTCCCATACTATCACGTTTTTCCCTGTTTCGGTATCGGCTGTAACCAGACAAAGTTTTGGTTTCAAATATACACCAAAAGGTTGGGTTTCGACAGTACCACAATAATTTTTAATTTCACAGTAATAAGTGCCCTCATTATTTACTGAAGCATTGTTAATTGTAAGCTTACCAATCAGGGTGCTATCAATTAAGTTCGAACGAAAATACCAATAATATTTTAAAGGCTTGGTTCCTGAAGCAGTTACAAATATTTCATCGTTTTCATTTTCTTCTAACCACTGGGTCGAAGGCTGAGAAATTAATTCGGGGGCAACAGCTACCTGTATAAAGGCTGGATTTGAGTATGTTGTTCCATAAGCATTGGTGGCTTTACAAACGTAATTGCCACTATTCAATTCAGAAAGGTTTAACAAAATAAGAATGCTGTCGGTAGCATTAGGTATTTCTACACCATCTTTTAGCCACTGTAGTTGTGCCTGGTTGTTAATACTACAAATTAGTACTGCACTATCACCGTTGCAATAGTTGCCACCTTTAGGGTTAAGGGTAAACTGTACTTTACTTCCTGTGTGTTCATATGCGCCGAGATCTATGGCATCGCCATTTAAGCGTTTGTTGTCGGCCATATCGTATTTTGGTAAGTGTAATCCAATCGTATCTGTTGATCCAGCATTAATTGCAGGTGAAAAGTAACTCAATTGCCAATTAGCTTGTAACCCGTCTGATGTAGAACCATTTGTCGGTGAAGGAGCTGTAAATAGAGGATCGTTGTCCATATTATTGATAAAATAATCGTAGTAACCGTATTGATATGCATTTTTCAGGATATTATTCTTAATTACACTACCTTCGTTTAATCCATTGGCCGAAAGGTAACTATCGTCCCACCATATATTGTTTTGCATATTAAAATACATGGCATAAAAATAGTTATAACCAAAGTTACGGGCTATTGTATTGTTATGGAATAATAATCGACCTCCATAACCTGTAATCAGATAATTTGAATAACTCGATGGTGTTGAATCCGCATTATTTACAATAACATTATTGTTAAATACAGAATTTGAACTATTAAAACTTAACAAACTATAATAACCTTGTTGTTTGTTATTTGCTAAAAAGTTTTTATAAAAATATCCATCGGAGGTATTTATGGCCAATAAGTTTTGATTTTTGCTTGATGTATTTTTATATACTAAATTATTTGTAAACCAGATGCTTGAATAATCGCATCTGAGTATACTACCTGAATTATTTATAAATCGGTTATTTTCTAATTTAACTGTTCGGGCGTTGAGTAATGCAATTACTGATGCTCCTTGATAGTATACAGAATCGAACATACATATATTATTTTCAAAAAGGGAGTTAGCAATTCTTAGTTTGCCGAAGTACTTAGCTTTAATCACTCCATAAATACCTATAGAATTATAATAATATCCAATTGTATCTTTTGCATAGCGGAATATACAATAGTCAAATATTGAGCTATCATTGTCATCAAGTAGGCCGGTACTATTATCAATTTCAATACCTTTCCACCCGGCGGTTTTTCGGCCAATCAAATTACTTGTATCGTTCGATGTAAATACTACAGGTTCGGTTTTAGTACCAGTAGCTTTAATCGAGCCCTGGACTATTATTTTATATGGTCCCCAAAATTCAACCATAGTTCCAGGTTTAATAGTTAATGCAGCAGTTTTCGCTATTACTATATTACAATTTTTAATTCTTACAGTATCAGTAGCCCAAATGGTATTGTTTTTAATTGTGTCGCATCCCAGATATTCAATAGGTTTAACTTTATTTTCATATGCTCCAATATCCACTACACCATTTAAAATACGACGATTATTATTTAAATCGATATCTGTAAAATTAAGTAAACCAATTTCTGTGGATCCTGTATTAATATTTGGTGAAGTTTCTGCCAATGCCCAATTGGCATTTAAAGCATTGTATGCATCTCCTGCGCCGTTTCCATAGCTTGTGGTAGGTGAAATAAACTGAGGATTGTTACTATGATTATTGGTATAATTACCTAAGAAAGTTACTCCTGCGGCCTTTCTGATACCGTTTATTCCGCCTTGAATATTTGAATAATAAAAATTGGGTCGCGATGTATTATTGAATACATAAATTTGATAAGGTTGTAATGAGGCCGAATCAAAATCATAAAAATAATTGTTCCATAAAATACTATTATATACATCTCCGCTCGAGAACCGATAAATAATAGCAGCACCTGGAGAATTATAATTAAATGGGTCTTTATTATTTACTATATTCGAATTTATAATATTAAGCAAACTATTATTGACAAAAATCAACCCTTTAAAACTTTGGGATTCATAAAACGATTGATAATTGTTATTAGCTATTAAGCAATTGTTAATTGTAAGATTGCTATTGTTAATATAAATTCCACTATTATTATTAACTATTTTCGATAATTCAATAACAGCATCGGAATTTGAAAAAGTAATCAGGTTATAATTATAGTCGTTTTTTGTGAATAAATTTTTACTTATTAATATTTTCGTAGAGGTATAAACTTGCATGCAACTACTTGTTTGATGTTTTATAAATTGATTGTTCTTAATTGTAATTTTTTGACTCTGGTTAATTGAAAGCGAGTTGTAGGAATTGTTATCGAAAACATTATTTTCAATATTTGCCTCTGTTATATTGTAAGTATTAATTGCTGTTTGATTATCGAAAAATGATGAATTGGTAATGGAAAATTTACCACTGGAAAAAACCAGAGCCGTTTGTGCATATGAAAAGTTGCAGTAATTAACAACGCTTTGTTCATCACTATTTGATGAGGAGATGTTGATTCTATCCCATTTATTGTTTGATCCAGAAATAATGGTGTCAGCGACTTTAAACTGGATGGGATTAGAAGGTTTTCCTACGGCGTAAAGAGAACCATTAATGGAAATATTATAAGGACCCTCAAATTCAACCACTTTCACATTATCTTTTAATATCAGAGAACCATTAATGTTTATATTGTTCAAAACTTTAATGGTGTCATTGTTTAAAATTAAAGGATGTGAATATGTGCCAATAATTTCAAGTGTTTTTAAACTCTGATAAGGTGATTTTCCGCCAGTGGTAGTTTTAAATAAACCTGCATATGAAATAGCTATGCCATTTAATGAGTCTATCAGGGCAATTGAACGAAAATTCTGATTGGTATTAGTAGGGAGATATTCCCAATTTGAATCGTTCCACATTAAAATTTTGCCATTTGAACCAACTATCAGCCATTTGCCGTTAGTGTATGTAACCTGATTATAATAATCACCATAATTCGCTGTTGTATAAACTTGCCATTTGTTATTATTGAACTGTAATATGGTTTGATTTTCACCAACTGCCCAACCGGTGGTAGGACTGGAGAAGCAAACCGAAATTAGATTTTTATTGGTGATTTTTGGATAATTACTCCAGCTACCATTACTATATTTCAAGATTGTGCCATTTTCGCCAACTGCCCATCCATTAGAGGCATCGGTAAACCAAACATCTCTTAAATTTGAATTGGTAGGAGAGGTTTCTTTAAACCAATTTCCATGATCATATTTTAATATAACTCCCTGATATCCCACTGCCCAGCCTAAGGTAGTATCAATAAAATAGTTTGAAAATAAAGTGGGATAGCCTAGGTTGTTATTAAAGTTAAAATTCTGCCATACTCCGTTTTTATATTTCCAATAGCTACCATAACCTATTGCAAAACCATTGGTGCTGTCTAAAAAAAATGCATTGGTAATGTTATTATATTGAAAAATAGTATCGGCAATTAAGTTGTCATTTTTATACTTGTAAATGGCATTATTAGCAATTACCCAGATGTTATCTTTATTGATAGAGCGTATTGCAATAAGATTAGAATAATTTTCATATTGCGAAACCCAATTATTATTTTCATATTTGAAAATATCACCTGCTATTGATGTTGCCCAAAGAGAGGTATTGGTTTCTAATATATCGGAAAAAGGTACAGTGTTATAAAATGAATTCCATTTTCCATCTTTATATTCATACGATACGTAAGCATAATTTCCAAAAATCCATCCATGTTGAGGATTTGTAAAGTACACTTTTGTAAAGTATCCATAATTATATGAAGAATCAATGATTTGCTTTTCCCAGCTCGTTCCATCGAAATAATATACATTACTTTGATTTCCACAGGTCCAACCTGTTCCGTTGTCTAACATGAAAATGCTAAAAAGGGTTACCGAGTGAAAGGCTGTATCAATACTCCATGATATTCCATTATATTTATAAATTACTGATTTTGAATCGATATACCGGTACCCCAGTGCCCAACCTGTGGAATCGTTTAAAAAATGTAAATCATATAAATAAACATCTCCGCCGGGTAAAATATGTACATTAAGTTTATTACCATCGTAATAATATAAGTTATAACTGCTTAACCAACCTTTTCCCTGGGAGTTTATATAAATATCAGTAATTTCAGAACTTATATTTGAAGGTATATATTGCCAATCTCCTTCAATGTATTTTAATAACATTCCATTCTGTCCTGCTACAAATCCGTGGTTGGCATCTGAAAAATATATGGCCGATAAATTGGTTTCGAATAGAAAAGGTAGTGTAATTTTTTGCCATTCATTACCATTATAATGTAAAATTAAACCAGTATTTCCAACTGCCCAGATATCGTTGTCGTTAACTTTAAACATCCGATTAATTGACTCATTGGTTAAGCGACCAACTGGTTCCCATTGACTGATTATCGGGTTATTAATTCCAATAACCAGATACATGAAAATAATAATTAACTTTGTTCTCATAATTATTTTGATTTAAGGATTTTCTTATTTAAAGGATTTAAGTAAGTTATAAATTTCTCAAAAACAATTACTTCTTTGATTATTAAATTGCTCGTATAATCAAAATTAATACATATTTTTACAACAGAAAAATTTTTTAATAATAATTATTGTACTCAAATAATGGGTATTTTTAAATTTAATATAGTCATTAGATTATTGGTTGCTTGTTTTGCAAGCAGTATTATTTTATCGGGACAATCGTATAATATCGATAGTATAAAAATAATTCTTTCAAAATTAAATGAAAAAGACAGACCACATAAGCAATTGCAGTTTGCCAGCGAAATAGCAACTTTTGATTTTAAGATGGCTGATAAACTTGCCAGAGAAGCATTAAATTATTATTTGAAAAATAAGAATAAATCAGGGATTGCTAAATGTTATACTACGCTGGGCGATATATATATGAACAATAATTCAATAGATGATGCTATAAAATTTTTTCGTGAAGCATATCAAATTGAAAAAGATTTAGGTAATACTGAGAATGTTGCCTATTTACTGAATGGTTTGGGAATGTGCTTCTATTACAGTAATAATTTAAAAGAGGCAAAATCATATTTTTTTCAGGCCAGAAATATTGCAAAAGGAAAATCGCCTAAAGAAGAAGCAAGTGCTTTAAATAGTATTGGTTCGTGTTACAGAAGAGAAGGACAGCCCGATTCAGCTAAATACTATTTTTTACAGTCATTACATATACTTAAGGACAAACAGGAAGATAAATTACAAGCACGAACTTACCAGAATATTGGATTAATAGAATTTGAACAGGGCAATTATGAGCAAGCTATCTATAATTATCAGCAAGCCAAAGAAATTCGAGATAAGTTAGGAGATTTGCAGGGTAAGGCTATTTTACTGAACAATATAGGGAATGTTTATTATTCCTGGGGAAAATACCAGCAGGCAGCAGTTAATTACCAGCAAGCGCTAGAAATTTTTGAAAAAATAGGATTTAATTCAGGCCTTGCCAGTGCTTACACCAATCTGGGAACAACTTTCATTAAGTTAAGGGATTATAATACAGCCCGCGATTACTTAGAGAAAGCTTTACAGGAACGGAAAAAGTCTGATAATAAACTGGAAATAGCTAATGCGTATATCAATTTGGCAAATTTATTTTCTCAAATAAATCACGAAGAAAACAAAAAACGATATGGCGAAAATTGGGAAAAAATAATACTAAAGCATCTTTCTTCGGCAAAAGTTTTACAACAGTATAAAACCAGTTTGCTATATAACGAAGAAGCCTTGAAGCTAAGTAACGAAATAGGTAATAAGCGTATAAAGGCTATGAGTTTAAATAATATAGGCACTATTTATTCACTAGCAGGTCTGTCTGATAAAGCTTTAGAATATTATAATCAAGCCTTGCAAATAAACAGAGAAATTGGAAATTTACCTGATGTGGTTATAAACTTATTTGCTATTGGAATAATTCATAGTTCAAATGGTAATTATGAAAATGCACTGCGATATTTTAATGAGTCACTGAAAATAGCCCAACAAATACAGAGAACCGAAACAGAGAAGGATATCTACTATAATCTTTCGGTTATGTATGAAAACATGGGCAATTCAGCCAAAGCACTTGAATATTATAAAAATTATGCCCGATTAAAAGATACCCTATTAAATAAAGAAACATTTAAACAAATTGCTGAACTTAAAACAAAATATGAAACTGAAAAAAAACAGAAAGAAATTGAATTATTAAGTAAAGATCAAAAACTAAAGGAAAATCAGATTCGTCAGCAGCGAATGGCCATTATTTTCTTTATAATCTTAACCCTTGTAATATCGTCATTAATAGTATTATTGATCCGTCAGAATGAACAACGAAAACGAACTAATAAAGCTTTAGCTGAAAAGAACGCTCTTATCACTGAACAGAAAAAGGAAATAACGGATAGTATTCAATATGCCAGTCGAATACAACGTGCCATTTTACCTCCCGATGAATTAGTGCAGCAAGTATTTTCGGATTATTTTATCTTGTATCGTCCTCGAGATATTGTGAGTGGTGACTTTTATTTTGTAGCTCAACATGCTAATAAAACAATTGTAGCAGCTGCCGACTGTACTGGACATGGTGTGCCAGGTGCTTTTATGAGTATGTTAGGTATGGCTTTGTTACAAGAAATAATTGGTAAACTTGAAGAGCTTAGAGCCGATATTATTCTTAATGAACTCCGACGTTTGTTAATTCGTTCGCTGCATCAAAATCAAATGAGTTATTCTACCCGCGACGGCATGGATATGTCGCTATATATTATTGATAATCAATCTCGTAAAATTAGTTTTGCTGGAGCAAATAACCCACTTATCATAGTCCGAGATGGTGAAGTTTTTGAATTAAAAGCCGATAGAATGCCCATAGGTATTTATGAAAAAATGGATATGGCATTTACTGAAAAAACATTCGATGCTGTGCTTGGAGATATGATATATAGTTACAGTGATGGTTTTCAGGATCAGTTTGGGGGACCAGAAGGTAAAAAGTTTATGAGTAAACGCTTAAAGGAGCTTTTGGCCAGTTGCGCCTCATTACCTTGCACCCAGCAAATCGAAATAATTGAAAAATCATTTCATGAATGGAAGGGCGATAACCCTCAAATTGATGATGTACTAGTAATAGGAGTAAGAGTATAGTTCAAAAGTAAATTTACTCCCTATATGCCTATTACTTATAGATAAAAAAAGTTTATCTAAATATTCTGTTTGGGTTTTAAAATCCTAATTCATATCTATTGCTTTTAAAATTTCTATTGTTCGATGCATATAATTAAAAGTTTTTAAACTTTTTTTCGTATTAATGCATACTATCGAACATTTTATTTTATATTTTTATATCTCAATTAAAAACCTAACCCCTTAATATTATGATATCCAGAAATATTTTATTTGTTATAATTGTATTAACCAGTCTGCTTTTATTTTCAATTATTAAAAAAATTGTGTTTCGTAAATCTTTTGTATTAAATGCTACTCATTCCATTACTGTTTCAAATGTTATCATTATATGTATAGCTTATTATGTAGGAACCAGCAGTTTAATTCATGCCATCTGGGCTGTACCTGTAATTTTAGGCACTATATTATTCTCATATATCTGGTTGCGAAATAAGCTTCGTAAACCTTTGAACCTGATTGTTAATGAGATTAATGAATTGGAAAAAGGAAATATTGCTGCCAAAATTGTGAATTACGATAAAGACGATGAAATAGGACAGATAGTTAGGGCATTAGATAACCATAAAGCTTCGCTTGTTCATTTGACCATGCTTATAAAAGATACTTCTTCGAAAGTGAAAGAGACATCGCATCAATTGGTTGAAAATGCTGAAAGTCTTGTGAGTATGGCTAATATGTTAGCTTCGACAGCCGAAATGGTTACTTCATCGGTCGAACAAATGGCAGGTCACCTGAATCAAACTCATAATAATGCTTCAATGACCGACGATGTAGTACGTAAAACGATGAACAAACTTAATCAGATTGATGAAGTAGCACGCGATAATTTCAACAATATGCAAACAATTAATGAAAAAATTACTGTAATAAACGATATAGCTTTTCAAACCAATATTTTGGCTCTCAATGCAGCTGTTGAAGCAGCCAGGGCGGGTGAACATGGAAAAGGATTTGCTGTTGTGGCCTCGGAAGTGCGTAAATTAGCCGAAAAAAGTAAACTTTCGTCTGAAGGGATACAGGATATTTCTAAAAAAATGGTTGAAACTTCAACTCGTACCAATGAACTCATTGCCGATTTATTACCCGATATCAAAAAAAATTCCGAATTCATGAAAAATTTAACTATTGCTTGTAATGAGCAACTTATTGGAATTGAACAAATTAATCATTCCATGATACAATTAAACCAGAGTAGCCAGGAGACAGTGGAGGTTTCGGAAAAACTTACTAAAAATGCTCAACAACTAAAGGACCAGGCAATGATCCTTTCTGAAACCGTTAACTATTTCAAAACCAATTAAATAAATATGGGTTTCTTCAAGGTAGCTTATGAAAGATAATTTTCAATGTAAAACTTTAATATATTTTTAATGGAGTCGAATGAGATAATTTCAAAATTAATTTCATGAGGATCGATTATTAGAAAGTCATCTACATCATCGTTTGCCTCAAAATGTTGGCTACCATCGTATGAGGCAATAAATGCAATATCGCATGTAAAGTAATTTATTCCTCCATATTCATAAGTATTCGGAAAAGAAGCCAGGAATTGTAAATGGTTGATTTCAATTCCCAGTTCTTCTTTAATTTCACGAATGGCAGCTATTTCTGCTCTTTCACCGGGATCGACAAAGCCACCGGGAAGATCATATTTTCCAGCGGCCGGGTTATATTTTCTCCTGGTTAATAATATTTTTCCATCGGGTAATTTAATTATTACAGCAACTGCAGTGACTGCATTGATATAATAAACAAAGTTGCAACTTTTACATGCAAATTTTTTCTTTTCATCGAAGGTAAACTGATTTGAACTGCATCTGGGGCAAAATTTAAAAATATTTTTTGGATGATAATTGTTACTATTCATTTTCAGGTGCTTTTAAGTTCCATTCAAATCCGTCTTTGCGATCGCGTAGTTCAATTCCAATATTTAACAATTCGTTCCGAATGCGATCAGAAGTGGCATAATCTTTTTTTGCTTTGGCTTCCAGTCTAATTTGTTGAAGCATCTCTATTAGTTTCCCAATAATTTCAATATTATTGTTTTTTGACACCTCATTTTGAAGTCCTAAAATGTCGCTGGCAAACAGCTGAAATGCTTGTTGCAGATTTTTTTTATCTGACTCGGTAATGGTTTCTTGTTTGTTATAAACGGCATTTATATAATGAACTGCATCCATTATATGTGATATGAGTAATGCAGTATTTAAATCGTCGCATAATGCTTCGTAGCATTTATTTTTCCATTCGTCAACAGAAAAAGTCGACTTTGAATCGGTTGGTAACTTAGATATTAATTGTTGGGCAGTTAAAATTCGTTGAAGTGCTTTTGATGCAGCTTTAAGGGCTTCGTTCGAAAAATCAAGTGTGCTTCTATAATGAGCCGTTAAAATAAAAAAGCGTATGGTCATGGGTGTGTAAGCCTGTTCAAGCAGTGAATGTGTTCCTTTAAAAAACTCTTCAAGGGTGATAAAATTACCCAACGACTTACCCATTTTTTGCCCGTTAATGGTAATCATATTATTATGAATCCAATACCGAACCGATTCCTGACCATGGGCTGCTACTGTTTGAGCAATTTCGCATTCGTGATGTGGAAAAATTAAATCCATTCCACCACCATGAATATCAAA
>FQKF010278975.1_pt1 | contig 14805 bp, 11 predicted proteins | sample 1504521 | NCBI WGS metagenome assembly FQKF01 (sample SAMEA4475357, study PRJEB15587) | soil metagenome | biome: Soil; feature: Field | place: India | collected 2015-03-11 | depth 0 m
ATCCTCCTGAATGTATTCCAATGCTTCTTCCAGTGAAAAACGAATTTTGGGCGCAATACGCATTTTTTCGTCGGCACCGCTGGCTCTCATGTTGGTAAGTTTTTTTTCCGTGCAAACATTAATAACCAAATCATCGGCTCGTGTGTTTTCGCCTACAATCATACCGGCATAAACTTCCTCGCCCGGATCGATAAAAAATTTACCTCTGTCCTGCAGCTTATCAATACTGTAGGCCACGGCCACCCCTTTTTCCTTACTGATTAAAACACCGGGAATTCGGGTGGGGATATCTCCTTTCCAGGGTTTATAATCCACGAAGCGATGAGCCATGATGGCTTCTCCGGCTGAAAGGGTTAACACATCATTTCTGAGGCCAATCAGTCCGCGGCTCGGAATTTCAAATTCCATCAACACACGGTTGTCTTTGTTTTCCATTTTCAGTAAATCGCCTTTGCGGCGTGTAACGGCATCAATTACTTTGCTGGAAAATTCTTCGGGAACATCCACCGTCAGGATTTCGTAGGGCTCATGCTTTTGTCCGTTAATTTCTTTAATAATCACTTTGGGTTGCCCAACCTGAAGTTCATATCCCTCTCTGCGCATCGTTTCAATCAGAATAGATAAATGGAGTACACCTCGGCCATATACCATCCATGCATCGGGCGAATCGGTATCTTCAACCCTTAAGGCCAGATTTTTCTCGGTTTCTTTTTCCAGACGTTCTTTGATGTGCCGGGAGGTTACGAATTTTCCGTCCTTACCGAAAAACGGGGAATTGTTAATGGTGAACAACATACTCATGGTGGGTTCATCCACCGTAATGGGCGGTAAGGGTTCCGGATGTTCAATATCCGTGATGGTATCGCCGATTTCAAAGCCCTCCACACCGGTAAATGCACAAATGTCACCGGAAATCACCGAACTGACTTTTTGTTTACCTAAACCGTCAAAAACATAAACATCTTTCACGCGTGAACGGATTTGCTCTCCATTGCGTTTGCATACCATCACGGGCATATTTTCCCTTAATTCCCCTCGAAATACCTTACCGAGGGCAATTCTGCCCAGATAAGACGAGTAATCCAATGAACTGATTTGAATTTGCAAAGGCCCCGGATTATTTTTCGGTGGGGGAATTTTATTCTTAATGACTTCCAATAAATGATAAATGTTGTCTGAGGGCTTTTTGAAATCATCCGACATCCATCCTTGTTTGGCCGAACCGAAAACCACAGGAAAGTCCAGTTGATCTTCGGTTGCTCCCAGTTGGAAAAACAAATCAAATACGGCATCCACGGCTTCTTCGGGCGTGCAGTTGGGCTTGTCCACTTTGTTAACCACCAGCACGGCTTTTTTACCAGCCTGTATGGCTTTCTGCGTAACAAAGCGGGTTTGCGGCATAGGGCCTTCGAAGGCATCCACCAGTAACAGTACGCCGTCGGCCATGTTCATTACCCGTTCCACTTCGCCGCCGAAATCGGCGTGCCCGGGCGTATCGATAATGTTTATTTTTAAATCGCCATAATTAACGGCCACATTTTTGGAAATAATGGTAATGCCTCTTTCCCTTTCCAATTCATTATTATCCAGAATCAATTCTCCGGTTTGCTGATTTTCCCGAAAAACCTTACAAGCATGGAGTATTTTGTCAACTAAAGTGGTTTTACCATGGTCAACGTGAGCAATAATGGCAATATTTCGAATGTTGTTCATAAATTAAAAAGCGTGCAAAAATAAGAAAAGATTAAAGAGAAAATAGAGGGGATAAAAGATGGAACGAAAATTAAAATTAATTTAAAATTTTTTCGTCTTCTTTAATCATTTCCACATCCATTCCGAGTCCTTTGATTTTATCCAGAATTTTGGAAGCATCCCCCACCACCACATATTGCATTTGATTTAACGGGAAATATTTTTTTAAGAGCACATCGCATTCTTTTTTGGTAAAGGCGTTTAGAATATCCGCCTGTTGTTTGGTATAGTTCTCGGGCAAATTGTACTCAATAAGTCTGTTCAGGAAAGATAACTTTTGACCAATGGATTCATATTTCAATGCCTCCGACTGAATAATTGATGAACGGAGGAAATTCACCTCTTCCTCAGTTAATCCTTTTTCGGTAACATCTTTCATTATTTTTATAAAATCTACAATTACGCTATCGGATGCATTCCATTTAAAACCTCCGTTGAAGGTAAAAAATCCTTCATATTTGTCCCCGCTTAAATTGCCCCTCGCACCGTAAGTCCAACCTTTAAGTTCACGCATGTGGTAATTTAAGCGGCTGTTAAATGCCACACCTACAGGATAGAAAGAGGAATTAGCTTTGAAATAATCGCCGGTTGCATCATAAGGCAATCCGGGACCCACCACGCGTATTTCTGTTTGAGCAGCATTTTTTTTATCGAAAAAATAAATTTTCGGTGAATGGAAAGCCAATGTATTTTTCTGATAAGCGGGCGGATCAATTTTTGTTTTTAATTGATTTAAAAACGACATTTTTTGCACAAAAACATCTTTGTTTATATTTCCACAAAAATTTACCTGTACATTTTTAACCGATAAAATTTCATTATACAGATTTTTAAGATCATCCAAAGTAATGTTTTTAAGGGTTGCTTTTGTTCCGGATGCAGGCAAATAGAGTCGGGCGTTTTGGGGATATTTTACTTTATTGGTCAATATACTTGCCAAATAAGCGGCATTATTCAGATTATTGGAAATGCGCTGCAGGGTTTTGTTCTTTTCCTCATCAAATTCTTCGGGCTTAAAAGCCGGCTCGAACATGATCTCTTTCAAAAGATCTATTGTTTGATCCAGCTTATCGGAAAAACAACCGACGTAAAACGTCAGTTTGTCCTCAGAAGAATTAGTGGAGATGGTGCTACCTAATTCTCCTAATTTTTTTTCTATTTCTATTACGCTTTTTTTCTGCGTGCTTTTGTTTAATACTTGAGCAAGTAACTGATGCATTCCGGCTTTTTCAGAGTTTTCCGAACGGAACCCATAAGGAAAGGAAATAACGAACTCTATTTTCGGCAATTCATTGAATTCAATCCCGTTAATGTAAACATCATTAGAAAGTTTAGTTTTAAAAACAGCAGGAATTAAAATAGGCTTTGGTGGACCGGATTTAGGCATTACACTTCTGTCAAAATTATCTTTGGGCACTCGATATGTGAGATTTTTATATTCCGCAGATTCTTCTTCAATAATTCTTTTAGGCATTTTCCAATTGTCCGGAGCGGCGGCCAGTTCGCTCTTACCTTTTGGAACTACACTAAGAACCACGCAGGGTTTGTTTTTCAAATATTTATTGTAGGCATCCATTATGTCTTTAACGGTTAATGAATTAACCATCATAGCCTCCTGCACTAAAAACTGATTGTTTCCGGCATGAATCTGAAAATATGCAAGGGTTTGACCTTTACCCATAACGGTTGAAACTCTATCTATTACGGATGATCGGAATGTTACTTTAAACTCATTTAAATCCTCTTCCGTTGCACCGCCGGATTTTTCCCAGTTTTCCAGGCATGCATTAAAATCTTTTTCCGTATCGGAAAGCTTTGTCCCTTCAACGGTACGAATAGTAAAATGAAGATATCCGTCAAGTTCACGTTTGTAATTAAACACATTGGCCGTCATGGCTTTCTTTGTTTTTACAAAACATTGATATAACGGTGATTTTTCACCATCGGAAAGGATATAACATAATGCATCCAATGCATAAGATTCTTTCGTAAACATTCTTTCTGCAGGAAATGCAAAATTTAACTGCGGCATTTTTATATTATCTTCATAAGAAATGTATCTTTTTTCTTTTAAACCTGAGGGCATGGGAGGAAGTTTTTTTACTTCAGGGCCTTTTGGGATGGAACCGAAATATTTTTTCACCAATTCAAATGTTTTATCGGGATCTACATCTCCGGCAATGGTAATAACGGCATTATTGGGTCCATACCAGCGGAGATAAAACCTTTTTAAATCGTTTACATCCACCCTGTTCAAATCTTCAATATAGCCGATCGTACTCCAGGAATAAGGATGCCCCTGGGGGTAAAGCGCTTCGCCGATTTTTTCAAAAACAAGTCCGTAGGGGGCATTGTCATACCTCTGACCGCGTTCATTTTTCACCGTTTCGCGTTGAATTTCAAATTTTTGTTGTGTAACGGAATCAAGCAGAAAGCCCATTCTGTCTGCTTCCAGCCAAAGTATTTTTTCCAGTTGATTCACCGGAACCACTTGGAAATAGTTGGTACGATCGGTATTCGTGGTGCCGTTCATGGTTCCTCCGGCTTCCGTAACGATTTTGAAATGCTGGTCGTCGGCCACATGTTTGGAACCCTGGAACATCATGTGCTCAAAAAAATGAGCAAAGCCGCTTCTGCCCTGTTGTTCTCTGTTGCTTCCAACATGATAAGTTACATCCACATAAACAATCGGATCGCTGTGATCTTCATGAATAATTACTTTAAGACCATTAGACAATGTATATTCCTTAACCGGAATTTGATAAATGCTTAATTCAGACTTAATTCTTTCAATAAGCGGTTTTGTATTCAGATTTTTAATACCGGGCGCAGACGGCAAGTTTCTTTGTCCGAAAAAAACAACGGACAATAATATTGTGATGAATAAAACAATATTTTTCATTCGGCTAAAATAATTAATGGATTCATTATTAATGTAATTTTTGATTTTAATTAACAAAGAACCCTGTCAATGACAGGGTTCTTTGCATTATATATATTTTTTTAAAAAGATTATCATTAATGAGAAACTAAAACCTTACCGTTAGCTTTTTCAACTCCGTTTTTATCAGAAACTTTATAAATATATAATCCTGTTGGTAAATGAGAGACATTAATGTGGCTGTCAAGTGCTTTATCGATATTGTAGGACATTACTTCTTTTCCTAATGCATCATAAAATCTGACAACCCCGCCAATGTTTAGTGCGGAAGTGGAGAAATGAATAACATCATAGGCCGGGTTCGGTCCCATTCGTGTATCCACCAAATCTAGAACAGGAGCAGTAATTCCTGTGATGGTTGTTAGTGTTAAATCATCCATCCAAAACAATGAGTTATATCCTGAAGAAGAAGCTGTAATGCTATCTGATCCCGGCCAGTATGAAGAAAGACCTATAATCCACAAAGTATCCGGAACACCGGAGTTAATGGTAACGGCATTTTGACTTTTTGAAGTGAAATTCGTGGAATTTGTTGTAAATATCATCGAAGCATCTTGTACATCCAAAGTTCCGTTTTTGGTAGTGTAACATAATACAACTGCCGTGTCAACACTATTCGGAGTCATTATTACATAACGAAAAAAACCGGAAAAAGTCTGAATATTTTGAGTGAAAGGAATACCGTATATGCCCATATTAGCGGTATTGGTTCCGGCTGTTCCCAACCATGCAATTCCTCCTAAATCGCCAACCAAATTGTTATTTTGGTTAGATATCCTTATAGAGGATGTTCCGCTGTTTTTGTTGGTTTGATCACGGAAATATGTTGTTAACATAGTATAAGACGGAAGCCCCGCTATTAAACCTAAATCACCGTAACCCGACCAATTATTTGCTTTTCCGGAGGTGGAACCGGAAGTACTCCAGTTCTCAAAGCCGGCATTCGGAATTGGAAATGACTGAGCCATGACAAACGATGCCGTTATTACCAAAGCTAAAACAGAAGTGTAGATTTTTTTCATAAGCATAAAATTTTTGCTAATTTAATCAATAAAACATCAACCTTGAAAACTAATCTAATTCTCTTTTACCGTTTAACATTTTTTTAAACCAAATTTACCGAAAGATGTTTCAGAAAATAGGTTATTTTTGTAAGTCATAAAAAATATTATGTATCCGGAAGAAATTGTTATTCCATTGAAAAAAGACCTCACTTCATTTGGTTTTAAAGAACTATTAACACCCGAAGAAGTAAGGCAAGAATTAAAAAAACCGGGAACTCTCCTGGTTGTTATAAATTCCGTTTGCGGCTGTGCTGCCGGCTCATGCAGACCGGGAGCTAAATTAAGTTTGAACCATCCGAAAAAACCCGAAAGGTTAGCCACGGTTTTTGCCGGTTTCGATTTGGAATCGGTTGCAGAAACCCGCAAATTTTTATTGCCCTATCCTCCAAGCAGTCCATCCATTGCCCTTTTCAAGGACGGAAAACTTGTTTTTTTCCTGGAAAGACACCAAATTGAAGGAAGAACTGCCGAACAAATATCTGAAATTTTAAAAACCGCTTATGATGAATATTGTTAAAAACATTCTTTTTTTAGCCCTATTCTCCTTGATTATAGTTTCATGTGGAGAAAATAAAGAAGAAGAGAAAAATCCCTTGGCCGATTCTTTAATGAATGTAAATTCCGAACTCTCCGGAAAATTAAATGAAAAAGAAGTGGCTTTGATGGAATTTATTGAATCCTTTAATGAAATTCAGGAAAACCTGAATGCCATTAAAGAAAAAGAAAAAATTATTACTAAGAACACCAGCGGAGAAAACGTCAGTAAAAAAGAACAAATTAAAGAAGACATTCAAACCATCTATGACTTAATGCAAAAAAACAAAGCACGTATCAATGCCCTCTCCGAAAAACTTAAAAAAAGTAACCTGAAAATAGAAGGCCTGCAGAAGATGATAGCCAATCTTGAAAAAACCATTCAGGAAAAGGATAATGAAATTGAGCAATTGAAATCGAAGTTGGAGGCCATGCACATCGAAATTACCAATCTTACTGCCAATCTGAATGAAATTCAAAAGGAAAATCAAAATAAAGAAGCTCAATTAAAAACGGCCTATTATGTAATCGGTACTGAAAAAGAATTAAAAGAAAAAAATATTATCTCAAAAACGGGAGGTTTTATCGGCATAGGTAAATCCACAACGGTAAAGTCGGATTTTAATAAAGAATATTTTACGGAAATCCGTATTGACAATGTGAACGAAATTACAATCGGAGGAAAAAAATGTAAAATTGTAACCACTCACCCCTCTTCCTCCTATGAAATGGTCATGAACGGAAAAGCGGCCGAAAAGTTGGTCATAAAAAATGCTCAGGATTTTTGGAGCGTCAGTAAATATCTTGTAATTATCATTCAATAATATATTACCGTTTTTTCCATTATTTTTACGCATGGACGGTAATAAACTTATTATTTTTTCCGCTCCGTCCGGTGCAGGAAAAACCACATTAGTTCACCACGTATTAAAAACTTTTCCTGCCCACCTCGGATTTTCGGTATCGGCCACTTCCAGGCAAAAAAGAATCAACGAAGAACACGGTAAGGATTATTATTTCATTACTCCGGAAGAATTTCAAAAAAAAATTGATGAAGAGGAATTCCTTGAATGGGAGGAAGTATATCCGGGAATTTTCTATGGAACATTAAAATCGGAAGTTGAAAAAATATGGAAGCAAGGCAAAGCCGTTGTTTTTGACATTGACGTGGAAGGCGGTCTTAACTTAAAAGAAAAATTCGGAAAAGATGCTTTGTCCATTTTTGTTATGCCCCCCAGTTTGAAAATTCTGGAAGAGCGTTTAAAAAAACGCAATACCGACTCACCTCAAAGCATCGAGCGTAGAATAGCCAAAGCGGAAAATGAACTGAAAACAGCCGAATTATTCGACGTGAGCATAGTCAATGAAAATTTGGAAAAAGCCAAAAAAGAAGCAGTAGATATTGTAAAAAAATTTCTTCAAATCTAAAATCGTTATCCCTCGAACGTAACCGTAAAAATCACCATACGCGACCTTACTTTGTCCAAACTTCTTGAAAAAATATTGTTTTCACTCCGAAGCAAGTTTCGGGTTCCCGAAAAAACTTTTATTTCAAATCCCAATTTAAAGTAGGTAAGATAAAAATCCACTCCCGCTCCTCCTCCATAGAAAAAATCATCTCTTTTTAATTTCAGATTATCATCCAACTGATAAGCATTCCCGGAAGACACACCCGCTGCTTTTTTCCTGGAAGCCAAATCCATCATATAACCTCCGCTTCCAATTACGTAAGCACTGAAGTTCTGCAAGCGTTTACTTTGCACTTTTAATTCCAGAGGAAATATTAAAAAAGTGCTTTCCACCGTTTTTTGAAAAATGCGAGTAGTATCAAACGTATGGTTCGATAAAAAATATTCTATTCTTCTGGACGCAAAACTGATGGATGGGGTGTGGCGCAACCTCAGGTATTCATGTAATCGAAAATCGGCCACCAGCCCGATGGCAAAGCCTGGACCGGGTCTGGAATAAACTCTCTTTACCTGATATCGATTAAAAATTCCTTCAGTTTTGATAAGGGTATCGGGAAAATCGGAATTCCTTACGGTAATAACCCTGAAATCCGTCTGATTTCCGGCTAACGTAAAACCGAAATGGAGTTTTTGTTTGTAAAATTTAGGCAGATTTACACCATAGCCGTCATTTTCCTGTGCTTCCAGGTAATGTAAAGCAAAAAAAACAAATATCAGGAATTTTGTGAACCTCATTAAGCCATTATCTATAACGCCCCTACAAAGGTATAATTTCATGAGTAACCTAATTAATTCAGGTTTTAATTTATCTTAACACGAAAGGGTTTATTATTGTGCATGAGTTCTATTTCTTTTAACTCTTCCGGTTTGGCGTTAATTTTATATTCATAGATTCCCTTTGTAAAAAATAAGGTTTGAACCGTATTATCTTTTTTAGTGATTTTAAGGTGCGTGTTGCTATTCCATTTATTATTTCCTTCCAAAATGACCCGCATGCTATTAAAATTTATCCTGATAAAAAACGATGCCCCCCTGATGTCTTTCTTTTTAAGATAAACCTTAGGTTCGGATTTGATTTTATACTTTTTTGTAACCGAATAATTCTGATTCATAGTTTTTATTACGTTTAAATTACTTAAATGATAAGCTGAATCTTTTAAAGGTTGCCAAACCCTGATATAATCAATCATATAATTAATAGAATCCTTAAAGTCCTTATCCGGTCCGGGAGGAAAAGCCCATCCGTCTTGTGCAACTGCCATGTTGGCCACCAACAGTTTTTCTTGATTTATGATATTCGGATAATACCCGGAAAGAACTCCGTTCACGAAAAAAAGAATTTCATTTTCGTTCCATATTCCCGAAACGGTGATCCATTCTTTAGAGAAGTTGACATTTTTCATATAAATCCATCCGCCAAAACGTTGTGGAACACCTAAAAATTTCTTTTTATAAACATTTTCTTTAATACCATGATGAAGATTAACGGAGATACGGTCGGGTAATTCGCTTTTTATTTCCATCCAATCGATTTCCTCGTAGGGCTCACCGGCATAAAGCCAAAAAGCAGGCCAAAAACCCCGGTCGGTTCTGTCGAGGCGAAATGAGGTCTCGAAGTAGCCATATTTAAAGGTTCTGCGGCTTTGAATAAGGCCCGACGTAAAAGAAAAATGGCGTTTGTTCATGCCCACAAAATTCCCGTTATGAATTAGCGAATCGTTGTCATGTTTGGAGTCATAACACCTTGTCACCGTATCCTGTCTTTTGGCTGTTATGTATAAAAATCCATCTTTCAGATGCAAGTTCGCTCCTTTTGTATAAAATTGTTGCTCTCCGTTATGCGGAATGGTATTCCCCCAACCATAATAGGGCTGCCATTTTACGGCGTCTAATTTTTCATCAGAGAATTCATCACCCCAATCGTATGCATAGGCACTTACTTTATCGCCATATACATGAAACATCAATTGTGCTTTTGTGTGAAAAATGATGGTAAGTATGAAACAATAAAATGCGAATTTATTCAGCTTCATTTTGAACAAAATTACTAAATTTGTTAGTATGAAATTTAGAAAGTTTTTTTTATTTTTAATAACGCCTTTTGTTTTATTTTCTCAGAATTCTTTTAAAAGTATAATGCAGGAAGAATATGAGAAATACAAAATAAACGATGTCCGAAGCGATGCCTACTGGGACTCGGTTCGTATTTCAGAAAAGAATGCAATCATTATTCCACAAACCGAGAAATCGGCCTCTTCATCCACCTGTACGTTAACCAAACGAGTTTTTGGATGGCATCCCTATTGGGTGGGAACGGCCTATCAAAATTATCAATGGTCATACCTTTCCGACCTATGTTATTTTAATTACGAAGTAAATCCTTCCACAGGTCAAAATAGTAATTCATCCTTTGCCTGGACCACGGCTAGTGTAGTAACGGTAGCTAAAAATCAGGGTAAAAAAATTCATATTTGTGCCACGCTGTTCAGTAATCACAGCACGTTTTGGGCCAGTGCCTCAGCACAAAACACTTTCATAAACAACATGATATCTCTTTTGAATGCCCGCGGAGGGGATGGCGTTAACATCGATTTTGAAGGTATGGGTGCATCCGATAAAACACCCTTCGTTAATTTCATGACCAATTTGAACAATGCGCTTCATAATGCCAATCCGAATTGGGAACTTTCAGTATGCTTATACTCTGTTGATTGGAGCGGCACATTCAATATTCCGGCTTTAAACAGCATCGTGGATTTTTATACCATTATGGGGTATGATTATTACTGGAGCGGCAGTTCGCAAGCCGGCCCCACCGATCCGCTATACAATTTTGTAACTTCATACAACTATACCCTGTCGAAAACCATCACCTATTACATTAAGCAAGGAGCCACGCCGTCCAAACTTTTGCTGGGCCTCCCCTATTACGGCCGTGAATGGGAGGTTACCGGCACATCGGTTCCGGCTAACACCACCGGTAATTTCAATTCATCCAGAACTTTGTCCTATATTAACAATAATCCGACTATTTATTCGGCTTCCAACAAATTCTGGGATGCCAATTCATTCACTCCGCTATATAAATATGTTTCAGGCGGTAATAATCGACAATGCTTCATCAATGATGTTTACAGCATGGGAAGACGATACGATTTTGTGAATCAAAGAGGAATAGGAGGCATTGCCATTTGGGCTCTTGGCTATGATGCCGGGATGACCTCCTACTGGAACCTTATAAAAGATAAATTTACTACGTGCGCTCCTGTGGTATGCGTCGATAGTTTGTATGACATGGGCGGCCCCAACAGAAATTATTACGACAATGAAAATTACGGTTATGTGATCAGTGTTCCCGGCGGCAGTTTGGTTAAACTGCAGTTTTTTAGTTTTGGACTTGAAAACGGCTACGACACATTGTGGCTTTACAACGGCCCCAATTCATCCGCCCCGCTGATAGGTGCCTACACGGGCACGCAAAGTCCCGGAACATTTACTGCCGCAACAAACCAGGTGTTTTTGAAATTCAAAAGCGACGGGGCTACCAATTCCTTTGGCTTTAGGGCCTACATATCTTGTGTTACGCCTACCACCACCAACCTTTCTTCCATATACTCTAATAGCCCGTCATTGATTTATTATCCAAATCCCATAAAAAATTATCTCATTATTGAAAATCTAAATGAATTTGTTTTCCCCTTAACTTTGAAAATAACCGACATTCAAGGAAAAATTATTCATCAATCAGAAATAACAAACCCCTTGGATAATTTTTTTATGGATGCAGCTCAATGGAAAAGCGGATTATATTTTCTAAATGTAATGTCATCTGACGGAAAAAATGCACTTTACAAGTTAATCAAAGATTAATGATAATTCTACTTATTTTGGTATCTTACTTCTTCAATATTCTTTGTTAATTTTCATTCTTCAATTATATTTGTTTTTATGGATTAATCAATAATTTTTCGAACGTGTATTGCTATTTTGCATTTTTTTGTTTTCTTGTAAATGTTTTCCCGCAAGGAATAATACTTGATATTCCGGAAAAATGCACTGCAGGGAATACTTACACCATTGAGATCAGCATCCAACGGAATTCCTTTTCCACCGCTTTTTCTAAATACTATTTAGATGTTCCGGATGGAGTTACTGCCAAGGAACTTAATTCTATTAATGGTTCGTTTGCATTTGAACCTACTCAAAAAAGAGCTAAAATTATTTGGTCCGAAACTCCGGCCGAGTCGCTGCTTAAATTTTCCATGATGATTGAAATAGATGCAAATGCTCCGGAAGAGGCATACTTCCAACAAAAATATTCTTTCATTGAAGGAGAACAAAAAAAAGAAATTGTGGCAGAACCCGTAAAAATTAAAATACTGCGTGATGCAAAATCAACCGACAATCTGATCGCTCAAATCAACACACCACCGAAAAAAGCGGAATATCCAAAACAAAGCCCCGATGTTCAAAAATCCAAATCTGATCTTTCCAAAAACACGGATACGCCCGATGTAAACACAAGTAAGAATGAGCTGAAAAATGAATTCAGAATTCAGATACTGGCAACCGCCGTCAAACCAACCAATCTGTCTAAATATGAAAAATTAGGAAAAACAAGCATTTATGAAGAAAAAGGACTGTACAAACTAATGGTGGGAAGTTTTTCCACCAAGGAAGATGCCAAAAAAAAATTAAACGAGCTGAAAGAAAACGGGATAGATGGTTTTATTGTATGTTTTGAAAACGGGATTAAAAAATGAAGCGTTTTTTATTTTATACTTTATTTTCCTGCCTTTCCCTGGCGCAACAGGATTTTGAAAAAGATGATTTTTTGAAATTCGGCCCCTTTCATGCATCTACTTATAAAGACCTGAAAACGGCCTTAAAAGAAAAACAAAACGTATATCGACTGGAAATTAAAAACATGCCGCTTGACCCCAAACTATCGGAAAAATTCGGAGAATTAAAGCAATTAATGTCCTTGCGTCTGTTCAATAATCAAATGACGGCATGGCCCTCCGGAATGAAAGAATGCCGTTATTTATGTTACGTCGCGTCGTATCTTAATCCTATTTCTCAGTTTCCGCCGGAACTTAAAAATTATACATCCCTTCAATTCCTTGATATTCAACACTCAAAAATCGACAGCATCCCGGCCGCCATAGCTTATTTAAAAAACCTTAAAGTTTTGAAAATAGGAAATACGGAAGACACCCTTTATTTACCCAAAACCCTTAAATTTTTGAAAAATTTGAAAGAGTTGCATATCGAAAACTTAATTCCCGATTCGAATCTTTCAAGAATATTTAAAATCGCTTCGCTCCAAACACTAATGATAAGCGGAACACCCATTCAAAAAATACCTCAACAACTGTCTTATCTTAAAAACCTGGATTTATTGATTTTAGACAACAATCAATTAACCGCTTTGCCATGGGAAATTTATCACTTGAGTAATCTAAGAATTTTACGTTTAGCCAATAACAAATTGGAAAAACTACCCGAAACGCTAACTGAACTAGAAAACTTAGCATTGCTTGATTTAAGGGGAAACCCCCTTTCACCGGAAGAAATTGAAAAGTGGAAAGCTCTGTTACCGGGCTGCGAAATTAAATTTTAATAACTTTTCCTTCTCGTAAAATTGTATTCGGTCTGATTTTATTTTTCCTGCAAATTTCCGAAACCGTTGTGTGGTATTTTTTGGCCAATTTACCTAAGGTGTCTCCTTTTTTAATTTTATGCGTTTTCGCTCCTGACTCGGTGTTTTTCTGAACATAGCCCCTAAGTCCGACATCTTTTCGATGCCTTGCCCTTAATGCACGGAGGTCATACTTATCAATAAAATCAGTTTTATGCAAAGTTATTTCCCTGACTTTTAGTTTTTTTGCATTAAAATCAACAATATCTTCCGGGTCGATGGCTTTGCCAAGAAAACGTATTTCCCAGTGAAGGTGTGCTCCGAACGATCGTCCGGTGTTTCCGCCCAGACCCAAAATCTGTCCGGGCATCACTTCATCATTGGGCTTCACGTCAATTCTGGATAAATGTCCGTATACAGTTTCAAGTCCGTTTTCATGCCTTACTATGACGCAATTGCCATACCCCTTATAGTACTTGGCAACACGAACCACACCTTTGAAAGCACATCTAACGGTATCTCCTTTTTCCAGGTCAATATCTGTTCCAAAATGAGGTCTTCTGCGTCTCCAACCGAAATGGCTGGTAATATTCCCCGGAAAAGGTATAACGAATTCTTCATCCGTATTAATTAAACTTAAACTTATACTGTCCGCAGTAAACAATTTGTTAAAATCATAGGGATGTGCATGAATGGTGTCCCACAATGCATAAAGATCATCATCCGACTCAATGGACTCATCAAAATAAGGTATAATGCTGTCCGGATCCTCAAAATTCTTGTGATGAAGCGTAAAAAACATCAAACTGTCCTCATCCGGCAGATAAAAATCCTGCGGTCGGACTGAAAAAAATACAAAAAATAAGCTAAATATGTAATACTTTAATTTCAAAATCTTGCCAAAGATAGAGGTTTATGGAAACCAGCCAAATTTTTTTTCCTACAACGGAATGTTAAAATAAATAATGTATATTGCGTCGGTTTTGGCAAAAAAAAGAAAAAATAAATCCTTCTTGTTGTTAATTTCTTTGTTTTTTTCCGCCATAGTAATATTTATTGGTTGGAATTATTACACCAATTACTGGAATGCTAAAATTAAAAACGGCGGCCGATATCTCTATGTAAAGCACACCGATTATGTCCAGGATGTGGCCAAAAATTTAAAAGACATGGGGTGCATTACCGACGAAAAAAAATTTATTTACCTATCCAAAAAAATGAAATTACCTGAAAATTTAAATCCCGGACGATATTACCTTAGAAAAAATGCCACATTGAGAGAGATTATCCTCTTAATAAAAAATAAAAAAGAAGATTTGATGGAAATAAACATACCTTCCGGATTCCATAAAATGGAAGACTTCCTGGATTTCATGGACGGCAAAATTGAAGCTCCTTATGAGG
>FQKF010233427.1_pt1 | contig 14786 bp, 11 predicted proteins | sample 1504521 | NCBI WGS metagenome assembly FQKF01 (sample SAMEA4475357, study PRJEB15587) | soil metagenome | biome: Soil; feature: Field | place: India | collected 2015-03-11 | depth 0 m
GATAAAAATTTAGGGGCGACATTGCGTAACTGGCTGTATCAAAAACGTTATATTATTTTCATGATTTCGTTATAAGAAGTACTCCTTCCTGAAATTATTTAGTCGGTCAGTAATGATTTTAAATAATGACAGAAAGTAAATAAAAAAAATTTCTTGAATGAAAAACCGATTTACCACCGTTTTTTAATCTCAAACTTTTTTTAAACAGCAAAATTTATGCTTCACTTGTAGTTGGGGTAAAAATTTTAACATCAGGTTTTATCACTTTTTGCAATATACCGTCGAGACTAAGAATATACTCAAGTGCTTTTTGTTCTCCAACCATTGAGATAAATTCTTTGTAAATATGGTCTTTTATTTCGGTTTGCCAATCAAGATATGACAAAGTTGTGATTTTTCCTTCCTGACGACGCTCAAAAAGACGATTAACGATATTAACCTTTGATAAATAAGCCATATAAGCTTTAATAGAAGTATATAGTTCTTTAGTAATTAAATTTTCAATTAAACCCATTTCTTCCGATAAGATATCGGAAGTTGTTTCATATATACTGCTGAATGAATTGTTCCAATTTAAATAATTTATAAAGTAATTCACAATACGAAAAATCTGACGATTATCGTCCTGATCAATGGTTCGCAAAAAAAGCTGATGTAGTTCTTTCTTGAATGAATCTTTGATTACATTATCGAAAATTTTAGTTATTTCAGTTGTATGAATCTGATACTCGTATCCAAAGTTAAAAAGTGTAAAATCTTTATTATCGAACGGACGCATACTGGCAATGATGCGTTTAAGCACTACTACTTCATCATTAAGCAATTGGTAAAGTGGAAATATTTGTTTCTTTTCAATTGTATCTAACAATCGTTCCGAAAAATAACCATCAAGTATAAGATTATAATAATCAACGTTGTTTTGCGTAAGTCGTTCTATATCACTTCGATAAATCTTTAGATATTCTTGAATACGACTTTTAATTTGTGCTTTTTTCCCATTTACAATAATTTGAATGTATAAAGGAAAAAACTTATCGCGCATAAAGGTTCGTTCCTTTGCACGATAGTTTAAATAATGTTTTACAGTTATTTTTCTTTTTTCCATAATTATTTCAGAAACAGAACAAAGATATACAAATTTTTTTTATCACGATTTTTGTTTTTTATATTTTAACCATAAGCGTAAATTTTATCGGAAATTTTTTATCAGTGTCATTTTGACACAATTATAAATTAATGTTTTTCAGCTTTTTATATAAATGAAAAATTTTTTTCAGATAAAATCTGTTAGATGATTGCATAAAATTAATTTCGAATGAAACGAAAAGTTGTTTCATTGTGTAAAAATAACATTTTGTCCAGTTTATAAGGTAAATGTATATTTAACACGCTCATTTTTAGCTCTTTAGAGTGATTTTTTTGTTGCAATTCATAACTGATTCATATATCTTTGAGCTACTAAAAACAACAACAAGCACTAATTAATAACAACACTAAACAAAACTACTTATGATGAGAAAAATTGCTATTTTACTAACACTTCTGCTATGGGTGGGAGCCCTTTATAGTCAGGAGAAAACCGTTACCGGTAAGGTAATTGATGAAACAGGCAATGGAATGCCGGGTGCAACGGTTCAGCTTAAAGGTACTACAAAAGGTACCGTTACAGACATAAATGGATCGTTTTCACTTTCAGTACCTGTTAAAGATGCGGTTCTTGTATTTTCTTACGTGGGTTACACTACACAGGAGATTACAGTAGGCGACCAAAACGTAATTGAAGTAAATCTAAAACCCGAAGTTCAAAGCCTTGAGCAAGTGGTGGTAGTAGGTTATGGTGTACAAAAGAAGAGTCTCGTAACCGGTTCTATTTCTAAAATTGATTCAAAAGACATTACCACACTTCCAGCTGCACGAATTGATCAAGCCTTACAAGGGAAAACGGCTGGGGTTTACATTGCTCAAAGTTCTGGTGCCCCCGGTGGAGCCATGTCTGTTAAAATTCGTGGTAATAGTTCCGATGGTAAAAACGAACCTCTTTATATTGTAAATGGTGTAAAAACAGGTAATATTGATTTCTTGTCGCCCAGCGATATTGAATCAATTGAAATATTAAAAGATGCCGCTTCGGCAGCTATTTATGGGTCTGAAGGAGGTAATGGTGTTGTAATTATTACTACCAAAAAGGCTCAAAAAGGTATTTCGCAAATCAACTATAATTACTATCATGGTTGGCAGTCGGCTGCTCACCTGATTCAACCTATGAACAAAGATCAATACATCCAGTATGCGCGCGAAGCTCTTGCAGCTGAAGGAAAACTCGATGACAAAGCAATTGCCAAATATAACGCCATGGAACAAAATGGTGTGTATACCAACTGGATGGATGAAATTTTTGGCACAGCACCCATGGATGAGCACAATTTTTCACTATCCACTGGCAATGAAACGAGCAATATATTATTAAGTGGCGCATACTTAACCCAGGATGGTATAGTGGGTGGAAGTAAAAGTAATTTTACACGTTATACTTTTAACGTAGCTGCCGAATCGCAGTTTAAACCATGGATTAAAGTTGGCAGCCATTTAACATATACCAATTCCCGCAAAAACAATTTAAACGAAAATGCAGAATTCTCAAATGGTGTTATTACCAGTGCCATGTATTTCGATCCGACCATACCTGTTTTTTACAGAGATGTCTCAGAATTGCCTGCTGGATGGGGTCCTAACGATGCGGGAGGAGTAGTTTACGATGCATTGGTAAAAACCAAAGATGGAAAAATTTATCGCAATTCCGATGTAACCTTTGGTGATGTATCGAATCCGCTGGCATTAATTGAAAATACCTATAATAACACCAAAACCGACAAACTGCTGGGTGATGTAAATGCCAATCTTACCTTCTTCAAATGGTTAACCTTTACTTCAAAAGTAGGTATTGATTATGAATTGGCTCGAAATTATATTTTCAATCCTAAATTTTATTATGATCAGGTAAATTCCCAAACCAATGACTCGAATGTAACTGTTCAAAACCTTTATACTCGACAGTTTAATCTGATATTTGATAACTATCTGACATTCAATACTAATTTAATGGAAACATTTAATATTGATGGTGTATTGGGTATGTCTTACGAAGACTATCTACCAACATATATTTATGCGGTAGGAGGAAAAGTTCCTTATAACGATCCTAATTTAGCCTATCTACATAATACAACCATCACAAAAACAGTTGATGGAGGAGAAGGCCTATACTTCTATGATAGTAATTTAAAAACTAATGTTAAACATGATTTAAAGAAAAAATTGAATTCATACTTTGGGCGTTTAGCTGTTAACTATAAAGAGTTTTTAATGGGTCAGGTTAATTTCCGCCGCGATGGTTCTTCTTTATTTGGACCTAATAAAAGATATTCGAATTTCCCATCTTTTTCAGTGGGTATCAATCTTTCAAAGCTCGATGCAATAAAAGAGGCATTACCCTTCCTTACCACATCGAAAATACGATACAGCTGGGGTAAAAATGGTAGCTCACAGGTGTTGGGACCATTCCAATATACATCAACCATGGTTCAACAGGTTGCCTATGTCGATGCCAATGGAAATTATTATTATGGTGCTTATCCCAAGAACCCGGCAAATCCCAATTTAAAATGGGAGGAAAGTGTATCGAGCGACATAGGAGCCGACATCGGTTTATTTAATAATAAATTAACCATTACCATTGACCGATATGTTAAAACCACAACCGATCAGCTTTCACAAAATGCCCGTGTATCATACTATCATGGATTTTATTCATTCCCATTTGAAAATAGCGGGAAAGTAGAAAATAAAGGTTGGGAATTTGAAGTAACCTATCGTGAAATGGATAAACCCTTTAAATATACCATCGGATTAAATGCGAGCTACCAGAAAAATAAAGTATTGACTTATGGTGCTCCTTTTAAAACTGGTTATCGAATGAACACGGGTGATTTTGTTACTTATTATGAACCCGGATATCCAGTCTGGTACTTTAAAGGATTTAAAGTATTAGGTGTTTTCCAAGATACTACAGAAATTAAAAGTTACAAAAGTGTCGACGGAAAAATCATTCAACCCAGAGCTAAGCCTGGTGATCTAAAATTTGCTGATATTAATGCAGATGGTAAAATTAATGACAATGATCGTACCATGATTGGTAAACCAAATCCTGATTGGTTATTTGGATTTAATTTCTCATGTAATTTTAAATGGTTAGATTTTAATATGTTCTGGCAAGGAGTAAGTGGTAACCAAATTTTCTTTGCAGCTATTTCAGCTTCTCGCGGCCAATTTAATAAACCAGAATTTTACTTCACCGAAAGATGGTACGGACCCGGAACTTCGAACTGGTTTCCCAGAGCTACTTATGATGTTGGAGATAACTTGAAGCGAGCAACCAGCATAAATGTACATGATGCTGACTACTTACGCTTAAAGAACATTACTTTAGGCCTAACCTTGCCATCGGACCTCACCACCAAACTTGGTATTGCTAAACTACGCATTTATGGAACAGCTACCAATGTACTAACCTTTACAAAATATAAAGGTACCGATCCTGAGCTTGGGCAGGCCGATATCAATGACAACTCCACTTATGGCATTGATCGTGGTTTATATCCACAAGCTCGTACTTTTACGGCAGGTATTAATGTAACATTCTAATAATCTTTTAAACCTAATAAAAATGAGAATACATATGAAAAAATATATTCTGTTCATAGCACTTATGATGGTCATAGGTGCATGTACCGAAAAAGATATTGAAGTAAATCCTACTACTGACAATACACTTACATTCTATAAGCAGGAGAGTAATGTCGAATACATTTTGTGGCAATGTTACAATTCACTTTGGGTACGTACAGGACCCTGGGGTAATAGCCATAAAAGTTGGGGAAATTTTCCTTCGGACGATGCGTATACCGGGGGTAGTGACGATAACGACCAACAAACCTATCAGGATGCCGACAAATATCAGGTAAGTGTGCTTGATCCAGCATCGAATCTTACAACCCAATGGGAAATAAACTTTAAAGGTATATACGCTTGTAATTTATTAATTGATAATGTGCCCGATACAAAAGATTTATTTCGTCAGGCAATTGCTGAAGCTAAATTTCTAAAGGCATTTTACTATTTTGAACTGGCGCGAATGTTTGGTGGCTTGCCACTTTTAAAAAATACTTTACCATCGAACGAACAAATACCGCGTTCAACCTATGAAGAAACATTAAATTATATAGCTGAACTTCTTGAAGATGCCATAAGTATGAAACGATTAGATGGTACCACCCCAGCCTTACAACAACGAACCACCACCAGGGATCCGGATAATGGACGAGCTACGCTAGCCAGCGCCCAGGCTTTGTTGGGAAAAGTTTATTTGTATTTAAAACAATACCAGAAAGCAATTAATGTATTAATTGAAATTGATAAAAACCCCAATTATCAGCTTGAACCCAATTATGCCGATATTTTCGATGCTAATAATAAGCATGGAATGGAAAGTATTTTCGAAGTTAACTATACAAAAATTGATGGTCCAAAAGGTGAGCCTATTGGCAACGGCGAAGTTCAGCTTTATGGACCACGACCTGCTACTATCTCACAGTTTAACGACGAAATATTAGCTGGATGGGGGTTTAATCAGCCTACCCAGAATCTGGTCGATGCCTTTAAATCTCAGAATGATTATGTTCGCTTAAATGCCACGGTTATTACAAACGACAGTTTACAAAAAATTTATGACCAATATCTTATTTCGAAGGGTAAACCTACGGAAGTAATTGCCTGGCAAAATTCGAAAGACGGATACTGGGATGCCAAAATGCTACCAAGAGCCAGCAATAGAGGAAATGCATGGGGTAATTTTTTAAATAATACGATAGTTCTTCGATTGGCAGATGTATATTTGATGTTGGCTGAAGCTTATAACCAAACAGGAAATGACGGCGAAGCACAAAAGTTCTTAAATAAAGTGCGTGCCAGAGTTGGTCTGCCGGCTGTAACAGCTACGGGTAATGCTTTGTTTACAGCTATAAAGTTAGAACGCCGGTTGGAACTTGCGCTTGAAGGAGAACGTTACTTTGACCTTCTCCGCTGGGGCGACGCTGAAGCCGTATTAGGACCTCTTGGCTGGAACGAAGGTACTCCCGGAAAGAAAACCAATGGGTTATTCCCTATACCACAAGTTGAAATTGATAAAACTTCGGGCCCCGACAAGCTAACCCAGAACCCTGGTTATTAAACAAATACAATAACTATTAAAGTTACACTGTGCGAATATTAAAGTAAATATTTGCACAGTGTAGTTAAAAAAATTAAAAATAGATTGCATTTTTTGAAAAATATATTATCTTTGTTTCACTTACTTAAAAGTAATTATTAATTATTAACTTAAAACTTACAACTTATGAAAAGAGCAATTTTTACTTTAATGGCAGTATTATTCTGCATTGGTTATGTTAGTTCAAAAGAACTAACTATTAAAAAATTAACTGGTGCTACTCTCACAATTGATGGACAGGGAGATGATTGGCCTGACGCAATTGCAAGTTTTCAAGATCTAGATCAACACAAAGGTGCTGAAGCAGATAAGAACAACACTGCTAAATTTAAACTGACCTATGACAATGATTACATCTACGTTTATGTAGAAGTGCAAGATGCAACAATGGATACTTCTCAAAGTGCAAATGTATGGGAAAAGGATTGTATAGAGGTTTTCTTTGTGTTTAATGACACTATTCCCATGGATTCAACCGAAAGCTATAGCAATGGTCAATTAGGTGCATACCAATTAAGAAAAGTATGGGGTAGAGATATGACCGATTTCCCTGATTTAGGTGTTGAAGCCGCAGAAATAGATATTGCTGGAGGTTTTGCACAAGAATGGAAACTTCCAATTTGGGACATGGCTGCAACAGGTCATTTTGCCGGAGAATGGTTTAGATTTGAAATGCAGAACGGTGACAACGATGGAGCCGGTCGTAAGAGTCAATTGTTCTGGAATAGCAACGCTGATAATCAATGGAATACTATTAAGAACCAAGGTAAAGTTATATTAGAAACTCCACTTCAGGTATCTGTCAAAACTGTTGCTACAGCTTCATCTATTCGTATTAAATCGACCAGCATTGAATTTGCTAAAACCGTTAAAGAAGTTAACGTATACAGCATTACCGGTCAGTTAATGTTAAAAGCTCGCAATGTAAACAGCATCAGCACAGCTACACTTAAGAGTGGCGTTTACTTTGTAGTTGCTGACAACGAAAAAGCTAAATTTGTTATTAAGTAATTAACCGTCAGGTATAAATAAAAATGAAAGGCTGCTCTATAAAAGCAGCCTTTTTTCTTTTTATAAAAAAATATTCACTAATTTTTTAGAAAGTTTTAAACGTATATATTATTTGGCGGTTAAATTAAATATCTTCGTAATTTTGTTCTAAAAATTTTATGAAACCTATTCAACTGGTCGACCTTACCACACAGCATGTAAAAATAAAATCCGAAATTGATGCTGCCATTTATGAAGTGATACTTTCCAGTTCATTTATAAAAGGCGAACAGGTTAATTGGTTTGAACAGGAACTTGGTCAATATTTACAGGTAAAACATGTAATAGGTTGTGGTAATGGTACCGATGCCCTTATGCTAGCTTTAATGGCATTAGAATTAAAACCCGGCGATGAAGTAATTGTACCTACTTTTACTTTTATTGCTACTGCCGAGGTAGTTGCATTTTTAAATCTGGTTCCAGTTTTTGTTGATGTTGATCCTGACTATTATACCATTAATGTACAACAAGTTGAAAAATCAATTACCAATAGAACAAAGGCAATTATACCTGTACATTTATTTGGTCAATGTGCCCCCATGGCCGAAATACTCGAAATAGCTAATAAATACAATTTATATGTAATTGAAGATGCTGCCCAATCATTAGGTGCTGAATACTTAATTAATGATAAAAAGATTAAAGCCGGGACAATTGGTCATATTGGTTGTACCTCTTTTTTTCCATCCAAAAACCTTGGATGTATGGGAGATGGGGGAGCAATATTTACAAATAACGATGATCTGGCTCAAAAAATACGTATGCTGGCTAATCATGGTGCTGAAAAAAAATATTTTCATAGGTATATTGGCATCAACTCCCGACTCGATACTTTACAAGCTGCTATTTTGCGTGTTAAACTAAAATACCTCGATAATTATATTCAAAGTCGCAAATGGGCAGCTCAGAGATATATTGAACTTCTTGCTGGCATCCACGAAATTGTTTTGCCTCAACAGGCTAATTATTCTTCACATACATTCAATCAATTTACTATTCGATTGCAAAATGAAGAGAATCGTAACGCACTGCAACAGTATCTACAACAAAATAATATTCCTACTGCTATATATTATCCTTTGCCTTTGCACCAACAACCAGCTTTTCAAAGTATACTTAGTACAAAACCATCGCTTCCAGTATCCGAACAGCTATCGCAACAAGTAATTTCCTTGCCTATGCATACCGAACTGGAAGATGAACAAATTCAATTCATTTCTACTGTTATTATTGATTGTTTAAAAAAAATCACTATTAACAAAAAAAAATAAGTTCATGGTTTAATTTTAATTTTATGTAACACAAATTCAGATACATAGAATAAGAATGAAATATTTTTTCAAAACTTTCACTCTTTCAAAAATAAACTTAAATAAAATGATCGATATTTTTAAGAGTTACCAACCCGTTTTGGATAAGCGCTTCTAAATATGACCATATAATTCTACTTATTTTATTTATTTTCTTTAACCGCAAAGCACGCCAAGTACCGCAGAGATAAAATTACTATGTTTCTTTGTGATCTTCGTATTTTGTTGTTTTTTTACCACACACAACTGAGATCAAGGAGGAACACGGAGTAAATTCACTCTGTGCTCCGTAGTGAACTCCGTGGTGAGTTGATTTTTTTCTAAGCTAAGTTTAAATGATACTTTGTCATAAACATTTTTTCTTTTTTATTGTATATAAAATTTTAAAATTTTAAATTTGGAATGTATGTATAATCTGATTAAAAAAATAGTTAACTTTTACATCGAAGGATTTAAATCAATGACTGTAGGCAAGAAGTTATGGGCTATCATTCTTATAAAGTTATTTATTATGTTCTTCGTGCTTAAATTATTTTTCTTTAAAGATTTTTTAAATAGTCGGTTTAGCAACGACAGTGAAAAAGCAAATTACGTTTTAGAACAATTATCAAAATAAACACATATGCAAGAAATAGATTACAGCCTGGTTGATTGGTCGAGGGCACAATTTGCACTTACAGCTATTTATCATTGGTTGTTTGTACCACTTACATTAGGGTTAGGCTTCATATTGGCTATCATGGAGACCATATATTACAAGACCGATAGCTCCGAATGGAAACGAATGACCAAATTTTGGATGACACTTTTCGGAATAAACTTTGCTATTGGCGTAGCTACTGGTATTATTCTTGAGTTCCAGTTTGGCACCAACTGGTCGAATTATTCGTGGTTTGTTGGTGATATTTTCGGAGCACCTCTGGCTATTGAAGGTATTATGGCTTTTTTTCTTGAATCGACCTTTATTGCCGTTATGTTTTTTGGGTGGAATAAAGTAAGCAAAAAATTTCATTTATTATCAACCTGGTTAGTAGCTTTTGGAGCTAACATATCGGCACTTTGGATATTAGTGGCCAATGCATGGATGCAATATCCTGCTGGCATGCATTTTAACCCCGACACAGCTCGCAACGAAATGATCAACTTCTGGGATGTTTTATTTTCACCTGTGGCAATTAATAAGTTTTTACATACCATAACTTCGGGCTTTGTACTTGCATCGGTTTTTGTAATTGGCGTTAGTTCATGGTTTATTTTGCATAAACGCAATGTGCCATTATTTAAGAAAAGCATATTAGTTGCAACAGTATTTGGCACAATTACCTCATTATACTTGGTTTTCACTGGCGATATTTCAGCAAAATTGGTTTCGAAATATCAACCCATGAAACTGGCAGCCATGGAAGGACATTATATTGGTAAAGAACAAGCTGATTTAAAGGCATTTGGAATCATATCATCCGAAAAACATGACAGCTCATTGTTTAATCTGCCCAAAATAAAATATACTATTGAAATTCCAGGTGCATTATCGTTTCTTGCATTTAATAGTATTTCGGCTTATGTGCCCGGTATAAAAGATTTAATTGACGGAAATCCTGAAAAAAATATCCTCCCATTAAAAGAAAAAATGGAGCGTGGAAAATTGGCCAGACAAAAATTGGCTGACTTACGAAATGCACGACAACTTAAAGATACCGCAAATTATCTAAAACTTAAATGCGAATTTCTAGATCCTCAATTTCAGAAAAATTATTTTGCATACTTTGGATACAGCTTCATACAAAATGAAAATCAGGTTATCCCAAATATTCCGCTTACATTTTATAGTTTTCATATTATGGTGATGCTTGGTTTCTACTTTGTAATTTTATTCTTACTCATGTCGTGGCATATATTTAATAACACACTTGAAAAACAACGCTGGTTACTTTGGTTAGCTTTGTTTTCAATACCTCTACCATATATAGCTGGTGAGTGTGGCTGGATTGTTGCTGAAGTAGGGCGTCAGCCATGGGTTATACAGGATTACCTGCCAACCTTTGCAGCCATTTCGAAACTTGATGCCAGTTCAGTTAAAATAACTGTTTTTCTCTTTGCTATTTTATTTACAGCACTTTTAATTGCTGAAATAAAAATTATGATTAAACAAATTAAGTTAGGTCCTAAAGAACATTAACAATACTAAAACATTAATCGTATGTTTGAATCACTATCGTATTTATTACTACAACAATATTGGTGGGTTATTGTATCACTAATTGGTGCTATTTTGGTATTTTTATTGTTTGTCCAGGGTGGCCAAACTTTAATATATACACTGGGTAAAACTGAAATTGAAAAAACACTGATAGTTAATTCTCTAGGTCGAAAATGGGAATTTACTTTTACTACTTTGGTGGTATTTGGAGGCGGGCTATTTGCTTCGTTCCCGCTTTTTTACTCTACCAGCTTTGGTGGTGCCTATTGGTTATGGATGACCATTCTATTTTGCTTTGTTATTCAGGCTATTTCATATGAGTTTCGGTCTAAACCAAATAATTTTCTAGGGAAAAAAACATACGATACTTTTCTATTTATTAACGGAGCTTTTGGAACTATCTTACTGGGAATCGCCGTTGCCACATTTTTTACAGGTGGTAATTTTGTAATAAATTTCTCAAACATTGCCAACGAGCAGTCGAACACCATTTCACAATGGACTAATCCTTTTCATGGACTTGAAGCACTGGCCAACTGGCAAAACTGGCTATTGGGTTTTACTATTTTTTTCCTGGCTCGAACATTGGCCATTCTTTACTTCATGAACAATATAAATCACGATTCTTTAAAAGAACGACTGGTTAAACATTTATGGTTTAATGCAATTCCATTTGTTGGATTTTTCCTGTCATTTATTATAAGCATATTTCTTTCAAACGGATATAGCTATGACCCATTGAATTTGTTAGTTTATATTGAAAAATATAAATACTTCCTTAATTTTATTGAAATGCCATTAGTAGGATTATTTTTTATCATAGGCGTAGCCTTAACTTTGTTTGGTATTGCCATGGGGTTATTTAAGGCGTCGTCGAAAGGAATCTGGTATGCTGGCATTGGCGTAATATTAGTAGTATTTAGCTTATTCCTGAATCTTGGATTTAATAACACCTGTTTTTATCCATCGCGTGTCGATTTACAGAGTTCAATTCATATTCGCAATGCATCATCGAGTTACTATACATTAACTGTAATGAGCTATGTGAGTATTTTAGTACCTTTTGTTGCTGCTTACATGTATTGGGCGTGGAAATCAATTAACAATAAAAAATTAAGTAGCGACGAACTTAATGAAGAAGGTCACATTTACTAATATAAAATAAAATTAGCCATGGTTTATATTGAACAAATATTGTGGTTATTATCGTGGCCAGCCATAATTATTCTAACTTATTATCTGGTGCGATTAAGTTTAAAATTTCTTGGAAAAAAACTCGAATAATGAGTCAAAAAATATGCCCCCTTTGTGGGTCAAAGTTTGAGTGCGAAGGAGAAAACGACTGCTGGTGCGAGTTTGCCAAGTTAACACCGCGTGCTTACAAACAATTACTGTACGATGTCAATGATTGTATATGCCCCTCATGTATGAAAAAATACGAGGCGCATCATCACTTAAAATAGCTATATTAAAAGCTAAAAACTATTATAATCGGCTTGCAACCATTTTCCAGTCAACAATATTCCAGAAAGCATTTACATAGTCGGCGCGACGATTTTGATAATCGAGATAATATGCATGCTCCCAAACGTCGCAAGTTAAAAGGGGAATAGCCCCATTGCGAAGTGGATTTCCTGCATTTGACTCCTGGACAATGGCCAAGCTACTGTCCTGTTTTTTAATTAGCCATGCCCAACCTGAGCCAAAAAGACTAATTGCAGCTTTTGAAAACTGTTCTTTAAACTCTGCAAACGAACCAAAATTCTGAACTAATAATTTAAGCAATACCCCATCGGGCTCACCACCACCTTGAGGCGAAAAACTGGTAAAATAAAAGGTATGATTCCAGACCTGTGCACCATTATTAAAAATTGGACCATCGGCTTCACAAATAATAGTCTCAAGAGAAGCAGATTCAAATCGGGTTCCCTGTATTAGATTGTTTAAATTAGTAACATAGGTCTGATGGTGTTTTCCATAATGGAATTCCATGGTACGCTCACTTATTACAGGTGCCAATGCATCTTTGGCATATGGTAATACAGGTAATTCAAAGCTCATATCTAAACATTTTATTTACTAAATTAAAAAATTTCAATAAAATAAAAATAATAATTCTTACAATTTCTTATTAATTAATTATCTCAAAAATATATTCTAAATAATATTTAAATTTACATAATAAAAATCACCATTAGGCATGCAAAAAGAAACTTACTTGTTAGAAAAATCATTTGGACCAGTGGCAACTTTTGCAGGCTATATCATATTAGTTACTGGAATTTTAACAACATTCTATTCTTTAACGGGAATAATATTATTATTTTTTGGTGCTTTTATTGGTTTTTCATATACCTCAACTACCATTGATTATAGTAATAGAAAAGTAAAATTCTCAAACAATATATTTGGCCTAATTCGAATTGGACAATGGATGGATATATCGAATGATATGAAAATAGGTGCTATTCCAACAAACATAACCTATCGGACTTACAGTCTGAGCAATAGATTTTTTGATTTTTCAGTAAAAGAAATGAAAGTATTCTTATACAATAAAAATGGTTTGGCAATTTTGCCTTTAAGAAACATTTCCAATACAGAAAATATAAAGAAAATACTTGAAGAGTTAAGTAAAAAACTTGAGCTAACAATTATCTAAATACTATATTTGTAATTAGTTGATAAATAAATAATAAACAAAAGCCGTTTAGATATGAAAACAACTATTGAATCGAATGAATTTGATAAAATGCGGAATGACCCCGATAATTATAAGTTTGGTTTTTTCTATTTCAATAAAAAAGATCCTAGGTTTATTATTCCTAAAAAAACAGGATTAGGCATTACTTTAAATTTTGCTAACCCAAAGTCCTACCTTATCATATTAGCCATAATTATTTTCTCCATAATAATGGGGAATATTGATAAAATTTTTAAATGAAGGTTAAAAAAATGTAACTATAAGAAGTTTTTCATTAAATCAATGAGTCTATTATAACATGAGCTTAAAAAAGCATTTCAATTTTGAGCGTAAACCTGGATTAAACGTTATAGATTCATTTTTCCCACCAACGGGTAAAATTATGACTTGAGTCGTTAAAGTAAACTATTTCGCCAATTTTTGGAGTTATAATAGGCAAATTCAGGCTATCGCCTATTGCTATGAGTCGTTTTATAGGTTCATCCCAACTATGAGTTGATAAAGAAAATTTTCCCCAATGAATTGGCATTATTTTTTTAGCTTTTAAATCCAATGCAATTTGTGCATTTTCTTCAGGGAAAGCATGATAATTGGGCCATAGTTTATTATATTGACCATTTTCAAGAAATACCAGGTCAAACTCGCCAAACTTATTAGAAATCTCTTTATAATGAGAACCATATCCGCCATCAGAACCTATAAAAACCATTTTATCAGGAGTTTTTAGGATATATGAAGCCCATAAGGTTTTATTTCGTTTAAAACCCCTACCTGAAAAATGTCGTGCAGTCACCGCATGAATACTGGATTGGTTCGAAATTGAAATACTCTGATTCCAATCCAATTCAATAATTATTTCTTTTTTAAATCCCCATTTCTCGAAATATGATCCAACTCCTAATGGGCAAATAATGGTATCAACTTTATCTTTAAGAGCCATTACCGTTTTATAATCTAAATGGTCATAATGATCATGAGTAATTAGTAAATAATTAATTGATGGAATATCATGTGGGCTGTAATGTTTGGTAGCTTTAAATGCTCTATTTATAAAAAATACAGGTGAAGCATAACTACTTAATACTGGATCAACCAGAAATGTATTATTATTAATTTTAAGTAAATAAGATGAATGACCGAACCAGATAAAAAAATTATCGTCTTTATCAAGTGCATCCAAATCGGTTTCAACTACCG
>FQKF010064509.1_pt1 | contig 14783 bp, 11 predicted proteins | sample 1504521 | NCBI WGS metagenome assembly FQKF01 (sample SAMEA4475357, study PRJEB15587) | soil metagenome | biome: Soil; feature: Field | place: India | collected 2015-03-11 | depth 0 m
CAATCTCGATACAGCCATTATGGGCATACCTGCCGATAACGATTGGGTGCTTTTTAGCAGTTTTGCCGATAAAAGCTTAATTAAAAATGAATTGGTGTTCAATTTGGGCCGGCGAATGGGTCATTACGAACCCCGTACCAGATTCTGTGAACTTGTATTGAATGGCGAATACATGGGACTATATTATTTTATGGAAAAAATAAAACGAGGTAAAAATCGTGTAAGTGTTTCGAAACGCGATACCACTGGTAACCCTGCCGAAGGAGGATATGTATTTAAATATGATAAACCTGAATCAGGAATCGTTCAGTTTGTTTATCCAAAAAAGGATGAGGTAACTCAAGCTGAAAAAGATTACATCAATAATTTTATTAATTCATTTAAAAAAGTTTTAAAATCAAATCAATTTCTCGATCCGGTTGAAGGATATAGAAAATATGTAAGTACTAAATCACTGATTGATTATGTAATTATAAATGAGCTCTCGAAAAATTGTGATGCCTATTTATATAGCACTTATTTTCACAAAGATAAAGAAAGCAAAGATAGACGCATTAAATATGGCCCATTATGGGATTATGATTTAGCTTTTGGAGGCGCAGCCTGGCAGGAAGGTACACTTACTTCGAAATGGCAATACGAGTATAATACCAACCTGCAAATTAAGTTGATGTTTCGCGACACTGCTTTAAGCCATGCATTTGCCCGACGTTGGTGGGAATTACGTTCAAATTTGTTATCCAATTCCAATCTCATGCATTTAATTGATTCACTAACCAGTACCATTTATGATTCACGGATCTTAAATTATCGAGTATGGCCAGTAGAGGACAAATTTATTTTTGGCCCCGATCATTATTCATACTCATACGATAACGAAATTTTTCAGATAAAAGATTGGCTAACCAAACGTTTACAATGGATTGATGCCAATATTGATAAAATTTATTATCCACTTGATATCCATGCCCCCACTTTTGCGTATTCTCCTTTTGCTGTGGAGGCATATCCTAATCCATTTCATGCGTTTATAAAAGTAAAAATTTTGGGTAAGGCTGGAAATTATATTATTCGCCTTCAAAGCGCTGATGGACGTATTATGGCTACCCAGCAAACTTATTGTATCGAAGATAGAACAAATGAGGTACTTTTTAGGTCTCCAGCCATAGAGTCGGCTAAACCAGGTTTGTACTTTATTGTAATTATGTACAATGGGCAAGTGGTACAAGCCGAAAAAGTAGTTAAGGAATAATTCAGCTTAATCATATTGATTTTCAATTTTGTTCTTCGATAGAAGAAATTTGATATAATTACTGGTAAACTAAAAACATCAACTGTATGCGTATTGCTTTGTTTGGTGCAACAGGTAGAACAGGTAAAATATTGTTGGAAAAGTTGATTCATGAAGGATTTGAAATAAATGTATTGGTCCGAAATCCAAAAAAGCTAAATCCATTTAGTCAAAAAATTAATGTTATTATTGGCGATGTTACAAATTATGATAATGTTTTTCAAACCATAGAATCATGTCAGGCCGTAATTTCTGCAATAGGTTATGTTCGTGGTTCAAAATCAGGATTTCAGACATTGGCAGTAAATCATATGGTAAAGGCAATGAATCAGTTGCAGGTTAAACGCATTATTGTCTTAACCGGTTCAGGTGTTCCTCACAAACATGATGTTTTTACAATAGGAAATTGGTTGCTAACTTCCATTATAAAATTAGTGGCCAACGACCGATATACGGATGGAGTAAATCAAGTGAATGTGTTACAAAATTCCGATCTGGAATGGACTGTGGTACGAGCACCATTACTTACCAATGGCAATGAAAAAGGAAACTTTAAGACTGGTTATTTACCTCTTGGTTTATTTAGTCGAATTTCTAGAGCCGATGTGGCTCAATTTATTGTGGATGTATTAAAAAACAATAATTATATTTATCAAATGCCACAAATATGTTATTGAATTAATTATTACGTTCAAAAAAATTATAGTTTTGTAGCCTAAAAATAATAAAATATGGGACGTGCATTTGAATATAGAAAAGAAAGAAAATTTAAGCGATGGAGTACAATGGCAAAAACGTTTACCCGGTTGGGTAAAGATATTGCCATAGCTGTAAAAGCTGGAGGACCCGATCCAAATACCAATCCTCGTTTGCGCATGCTTATTCAAAATGCAAAGGCTGCCAATATGCCTAAAGAAAATGTTGAACGGGCAATAAAGCGTGCTACAACTAAGGAACAGGAGGATTATAAAGAACTCGTGTATGAGGGATATGGGCCTCATGGTATCGCAATTCTGGTTGAAACGGCCACTGACAATCCAACCCGTACAGTAAGTAATATACGAAGTATTTTTAATAAATATGGAGGCTCACTTGGAACTTCTGGCAGTGTAAGTTTTTTATTTGAACGTAAATGCAATTTCAAAGTTAAAATGAAACCAGGTATTAATCTGGAAGAACTTGAGCTTGAACTTATCGATTATGGTGTATCGGAAGTTTTTGCCGAAGATGATACGATTATTATTTACGGTGAGTTTGAAGCCTACGGCAGTATTCAAAAATACCTGGAAGAAAACCATTTTGAAATTATCAGTTCTGAATTTGAACGAATACCCGTCGATACAAAAGAATTACCCGCTGACCAGGCCGCAGCAGTTGAAAAACTTCTTGAAAAACTTGAAGAAGACGACGATGTAACTAATGTGTATCATAATATGCGTTGAAAAACGAATACAGCATAACAAAGGTTTCAGAAAATTGTAATTCGGGCTGAACTATTTTGTTTCAATTTTGTTTCAATTAAAAAAAGAAGATATGTTTTCATTTGGGCTATTTGCAACACATATCCCATACATTGTACTAAGTTTGCTATATATATTGTACCTTGGTGCATGGGGCATATCTTCTTTATTTTTAAATGGTTCAGACCAGTCTGTAGAAAATTTACCCAACAATTCAAATAAAATTGAAATAAGTATAAAAGATGACGTTTCTCATACGCAGCAACAAAAATCTAATGCTAAATCTTATTTTTATCAAATTGCAAAATGTAATGTAATTTCGGATTTTTCATTAGAAGTATTCATTCTTGATAAATCTTTCCACCATAGTCGATTACTTGTTATTAGCCATTTATCATACCTGGATATTTTTGCTAAAGTATTTAATGGTTTTAATTCCAACATTTTTTCACGACCACCCCCTTTTTCTTTTCTTAGTTAAACAAAAATAAAGTATGTCATATAGTAAATTCTAAATGACAGTTACATTTATTTATTAACCTTTAAAATATTCATTATTAAAATCAATCTTATAAAATTGTAGTTATTAAGTTTTAATTTAAATATATAAAGCTATGAAAAAAAATATTTTATACATACTTACATTAGTGTTTGCATTAGTTTCTTGTTCTGAAGATGAAGATGTTAAGTTAACTTCACAAACATTTACAATTAATGCCTCCAGTCATTCTAAATGGGTTTATTTTTCATTTGAAAAAAATGATACTATTCAATTAACCGAGCCTGAGTCTACTTCAAAAGAATGGGACATTGCATTTATGCGTTATATGATTAAAACCAATGGAGGTAAATCGGGTTCTGGCCAGGCAGCTGTTTATGCTACCAATCATTATGGTCAGGCTGGTATGGACTCTGTATTGGCTGTTGACCCAAAACCAAATTGGGTAACCGACGATACCGTTATCATTTATGGCTATAATCCTGCTAATCCAAATGTACCAACAGAAACAAAATACATTCTAAACCCTGTATTAAACGATTGGTATACTCGTAATATTGCTGGCGGTGCATCGACCCTTGTATCGAAAAAAATTGTATATGTTTTACGGACTGCTAACGGCAAGTATGCAAAATTTTATATAAATAATTATTACAACGATGAGGGAGTATCAGGTTATGTTAGCATAGCCTACAAATATCAAAGTAATGGCAGTACTTCGTTAGAGTAGATAAATTACTGTGACTGTTGGAGAAAAAAATCGATTCTCCACAGTCTTTTTAAAGAAATATTTCCTGGTTTTTGAATTTAATCGCTTTATTGAATCGGAAAACATGCTTAATAAACATATATTTATTTTTATTCTGTTTTTTTCAACGTTTTTTAGTAATTTATATGGTCAAAGGATTAGTGGTAAGGTAATTGATGCCAGTAATAATAAACCCGTAGCTGGAGCTAAAATTGAACTAATTGCTGCAAATAAAATTACCACGACCAATGACTCAGGTCTGTTTTTCATACAATGCTCATCTAGCAAAAAATGTTTAATCAAGATTTCTTGTACAGGTTATAATTCAACATTAATTAATATTCATGATAGTACAAAATCTGATACAATAATCAACGTATTGCTTTATGCTTCTATTGAAGATATTGACGAAGTGGTAGTAACCGCCAGTCGAATTTTACAACCAATTAAAAGTACACCGGTATTAACACAACTGGTATCAGCTAATCAACCGATTCGAACTGGTAATTTTTCTGTTTCATCGTTATTAGCGCGCGAAGTGGCCGGGCTCGATATGGCTAATTTTGGATTCCGACCTAAGCTAACATTTCAGGGTTTAAATGCTCGTTATGTTCTTTTTTTAGTCGATGGCGAAAGGTTAGCCGGCGAAATGGATGGCGATATTGATTATTATAGGCTTAACCTTGATAACATCGATCGTATTGAAATAGTGCGGGGACCTTCATCTGTGCTTTATGGTTCAAATGCCATTAGTGGGGTAGTAAATATTATTACAAAAAAGCCTATAGCTGATTTTGAAACGAATGCTTCTTTAAGATTATCAAAATTCAATGAAACCAGTTTGAGTGGTTATGTAGGTCGTAAGTTGAATAATTACACTTCTGCCTCGAGCTTAAGTTTAAATTATACCAATGGTTATGATTTAACACCAGATGAACCACTTACTCGTACCCAGGAGAAATTAGGCAATTTAGCTCTCAATCAACGATTTGATTTCAATATTTCTCCTAATATATCTGCAATTGTAAAAGGTAATATATACTATAATCGAATATACGATGGCGATTTACAAGCCAAACCAATTGATCATGCTTATTTCGATTATGGTGCGCTCACCCGGCTTACATATAGTAAAAACGATAGTAATCATATAATTTTTTCTTATGCAAATGACAGATTTGTTAATTACGATGTGCAAATAAAACGTTCCGATTTTCATAAAAAAACTGCATCTGACTTCATTCAAACTGCTCGCGTACAATACGACAATAAATCATTATATGGTCAATTTGTTACTGGCATTGAAGTCATGCATGAAAATATTTATTCCGACAAAATTATTAATAATAAAGCAAAACTTACCGAACTTAATTGTTACCTGCAATATGAATATGCACTGAATAAATTTTTTTCTATTGTAAGTGGAGGCCGATTTTCAACCAGATTCAATGCAAACAATAGTTTTGTACCTAAAGTTTCTTTAGTTACAAGGTTAGGTAACTGGATTTTCAGAACATCAGCTGGTAAAGGATTTAGAGCACCTACCCTTAAAGAAATGTACTATGATTTTGACCATGCAGGTATGTTTCACTTATATGGAAATGAAAATCTAAAAAGTGAAAAATCTAGTTATTTTAGCTTATCGGTTGAAAAAAGAAGCAAAATTTATACTTGTGCTATCAATGCTTATCAGAATCATGTAGGTGATATGATTTATCATATGCTTATTGCCGATAAAGCGTTTCAATATATTAATATAAATCGTGCCCGCGTTTCCGGTATTGACTTTATTTTAAAAACAAAATTATTTTCAAACCTTCAAGCAGGTTTAAATTTAGCTTTGGTTAATGCAATAAATATGGACTCCGATAGTGCATTATATAACATTGCCCCTATTTCTGCTACATATAATCTATCATATTTTACTCAAATTAATCAAAAAATTTTAGTTTATTTCGATTTGTCTGATAAATACACAGGTAGAAGAACTTTCGAACCAGTTGAAGATATTGTATACACTGATCCTCCTTTTCATTATTGGAAATTTGTTACAACCGTTGAGTATCGGCGAAAATATTCTATTGGTTTAGGTATTGATAACTTGTTTAATAAAGTGATGCCCAATAGCCTGGGGAATATATCGCCAGGTAGGAGATTTTTTCTGACTTTCAATTATCGGCTTTATCGATATTAATTGTTTATTAAATGTATTCAGAAAGTATTAAATAAAAAGACCACTAAAACAAAATAAGTATGTTTACTCTTTTATTTTAGTGGTCTGGTTCAATAAACCAGGAACTCTTTTATTGCTTCTCTTCTTCTAAATCTTCAAAATCAACAGTTGCAAAATCTTCATTCAGGCCAAACTCTTCATTGTTATCGTCGGTAATTATAATAGGATTCGAGGTTTTTATAAAATCTACCATTTCGTTTAGCCCATCTATAAATTTTTCAAAATCTTCCTTATAAAGGAAAATTTTGTGTTTTTCATAGTAGTATCGTCCATCTCTTGTCATTCGTCGTTTGCTTTCAGTAATAGTCAGATAGTAGTCATTTTGTTTAGTAGCCTTCACATCAAAAAAATAAGTTCTTCTTCCAGCCTTTATAGCCTTTGAATAAATGTCATCTCTGGCCGAAGCCTCATTTCCATTAAGTTTATCAATTCCTTCTTCCATTTTGCATTAGTTTTTGTTAACAACTAGCTAGTTTTCAGGTTAATATTTGTGTAAAATGTTATCAATTTTAAATATGCAGAAAAATTAAACCTTTTTGTATTAATATGCAAATTTTTTTGATAAACCTCGGTTTATTTTAAATTTTGTAGCTGTTTGAATCATAAGTTTGCTTGATGTTTGGACAATATATTCACTTTATGTAATAAAAAATGAAAGCGGAATAATCCGCTTCCATGAGTCGAAAATTTATATAACTGGAAAAATTCTAAATGTATATATCGAGTGTTTTTTATTAGGTTACAAAGCGTTCTATATATACTGTTATTTTTTTATAACTAATATTTTACTTTTTACATATTTATCTGTTTCTAGGGTATAATAATAAACTCCATCGGATAATTCTGACACGTCGGCAATTATACTATGGTTGCCTTTTGCAAAAGATTTGTTAACGATTAATTTAACCATTGAACCAAGGGTATTGTAAATTTTTAATGTTACATTCGATTCATGGGGTAAACTAAATTCAAAGGTGGTAAGTTTGTTTGCCGGATTAGGATAATTTTGTTTAAGTTCAAATGCTTGAGTATTTTGTTTGTTGATGTTAACCTGTATTTCGCAATAATTTATAGCTGTATCACCTTTTTTTTCGGGCAAATAAGGAAATGGTGATATACAAATTTTGTCAATCATTACTCCGTCTTCGCAATTAGCCAGAGTTAATGTATGTTCGCCCTCTTTTAGGTTATAGCTACCTATCATTTGCCAGATAAAATCGCTTGAGGTTTTTCCTTGCCATTTTGTAAATGTTTCATTATTGAGTTTAATCCAGATGGCATTGCTGGTATCTTTTAATAGTTTTACCCGAAGGAAAAGGTAATAATTCGTGTCGGTATTGGCATGGAAGTTAACAAAAATTTTACTGGCACTATCAGTTGGTGCTTCTAGTAGGTTTTCATTACCTGTTTTTACTTTAACATATGCTTCTTTAGAAAATGCGTTCACTTTTTGTATAGTCCAATGATTACCTACAGTAGCACATTCGGGTTCAAAGTAATATGCCTCGCGTGTTGGAAATATTGGATCTTCTGTTCCCCACCAATTTGTCCATTTTTCATAGTCGGTATAAGGATATGAAGCTTTTCGAACAAGGGTATTTACTGTATCAATACCAAGTAAAAATTTATCAATAAAAGCCTCTACTTCAGGATATTGAGAGATTGGTAGTGCACAGTGTCCATGATTGCCAACAATTGAAAAGCCAAATCGATCTTCAATTCCAAATGCTTCCCAAACTTTTTTAGCTGCCATACATGATACAAAACCCGATTCTTCTGCTAACCATTCGTAATCAGGATTGCCTAAAACTAGAAGAGCACGTGGAGCCACCATTGCCATCAGTTCGTGATGATCGTAGGGTAGTTTAGCTTCTTTTCCAGCAAATTTTGAAAATGACTGCAAAAACCATGCATAGTTAGTATTAGCAATGGTTTCGACATTTGTTGGTAAAGCAGCTGATACACGCCATGCTGCAGCCCCTCCACCACCTGGTTCCTGAGCTATGGTAAGTGCTATACGTTCGTCAAATGCCCCTCCAAATAATGCCATTTTACCAGCAAACGAACAACCTGTTATTCCTATATGGGACATATCAATTTTTAAACTGTCTTTGACCAACTCAATTCCATCAATTAACCGACTTATACCCCACGACCATGCACTGTATGCGCCAATATATGTTAAGTCAGGATATAATTTATTTATAGGTTCACTACCTCGGGTTTGGGTATGTGCCATCACTTGGCCAAAATTGAATGGTATAGTAATTATTTTTCTATTGGTAAAAAGTACTGATGGCAAACTACCAGTGCCGGCACCAATCCCTATTATTGCCGGAAATGGCCCGGTTCCCTCAGGTATGGTTACTTTCGATGTTAAAATTAATGTTTGGCCATTTTTAGTAATAAATACTTTTAATGTGTCGTTGTTAAATGTAGCTGTTATTGTATCAGGTTTGGGAGGCTTTGGCCCAATTTCATAATACTGAATTTCCTCTGCAATTTCAGCTCGCCTTTGACTCCAGTCGCTAAATCCATTTATCCGTCCATTGCCGTCGGACCATTGAAATGGATCAGTTAGTGGAGTTATAGTTGGTAAATCGGCAAATGCCGGTAAAACTGGTTTGGGAAAACTATCACCAGTATTTTCAACATTATAAACAAAAGGTATTTGCGACCATATTACGTTATGAATGAATATTAATGTCGCAAAAATTGTGAGCCAGCTTATTTTTCTATTCAACATGGGTATTACATTTTAATTGTTAATAACTATTAAAATTATCTACCTTTTGGCTCTAAGATGGTGTATATTTCTGTCAAAAGTTTCGCAAAAACATTTTTCTGTTATTGTACTATTTTTAATCATAGTAACTTAAATTGGCAAATAGTTGTAAAATCGAACTTTTAAAAATAGTATTGAATTATCAAATGATTGTGAATTGAAAATTTTTGGCAAATGACTATAAAAAAAAGTGAAAAAATTTACTAAAAATTGACAGAAATTTTTTGTTATTTTTTTGAAAGGAAAATCAAGATAATAAAATAGAAAAATATTTTTGAATTAAAGTTGTAACACCTATTGGTATTACAACTTTAATTTTTTTTCAATTTCTTCAATTTGTTTTCGGAAATTTTTATCGGTTTCAATTAAGTTCATAACAGTTCGGCAGGCATGCAATACTGTAGCATGGTCTTTACCACCAACTTGCATACCAATAGTATTTAAAGAACTCTTGGTTAAGTTTTTTGAAAAATACATGGCAACCTGCCGTGCTTGCACTATCTCTCGTTTTCGTGTATTTTGCTGTAACTGTTCAGGATTAATATTATAAAAGTTACATACAACCTTTTTAATATAGTCAATTGAAATTTCTTTTTTGGTGTTTTTAATAAGTTTATCAATAATTTCTTTGGCCAGGTCAAGAGTTATTTGTTTTTTATTAAGTGTTGATTGTGCTAATAATGCAATTAAAGCTCCGTGTAATTCGCGAATGTTTGTAGTAATTACCGAGGCAATGTATTCAACAACTTCAATTGGAAGTTCAAATCCATCGGAATACATTTTACGCTGAAGTATTGCCACACGTGTTTCGAAGTCGGGTGTTTGCAAATCGGCCGATAAACCCCATTTAAAGCGAGTTAATAAACGTTGTTCAATACCAATTAAATCAACAGGTGCCTTGTCGGAAGTAAGTATAATTTGTTTACCCGTCTGATGCAGATGGTTAAAAATATGAAAGAAAATGTCCTGCGTTTTTGATTTTCCACCAAGCTCATGAATGTCATCAATAATAAGTACATCAATCATTTGATAAAAATGAATAAAATCGTTGATATTACCATTTCGGATACTATCGTAATACTGAGTTTGAAATTTATTCGATGGTACATATAAAACTGTTTTGTCGGGGTGTAGTTCTTTTACTTCTAACCCAATAGCCTGAGCCAGATGAGTTTTGCCTAAACCCGATTCGCCAAAGACCAAAAATGGATTAAATGATGTATTTCCAGGATGTTTTGCTATTGCATATCCAGCCGATCGCGCTAATTTATTGCATTCTCCTTCAACAAAATTTGCAAAGGAGTAGATAGGATTTAAATGTGGATCAATGTTTAATTTCTTAATTCCAGGTATTACAAAAGGATTGATAATAGGCTTTTCTTCCGAAATAGGTATATTTACAGGATTATTCTTTACTTCTCCTGTTGATTTGCCAGGCATTTTAACTGTCAAAGGTTTATTCGATGAAGAGTCATTTTCCATCATAATATGATACTCTAATTTAGCATCATTGCCTAGCTCACGCCTGAGTGTTTTTTTCAACAAATCGAGATATTGTTCTTCGAGGTACTCATAAAAGAACGGACTGGGTACCTGAATGGTAAGCACATTTTTCTCTAATTTTACAGGCACAATGGGTTCAAACCATGTTTTGAAACTATTTTCATTAACATTGTCCTTAATTATTTTTAGACAATTGTTCCATACGGCCTGGTGTTCGGGAATCATTTTCTTAACCATTTGATTATTAGTATAATTTGATTTTTGGGTTTGCTATAGCAATTTTCTTAAATTTTTTTTTCAAAAAAAAATGTGTCAAGACTTGACTTTTTCAAATTTCTATTATGTATTTCAAATTCAGTTTATTAATATTTTTGACTTTTGACGAATATCTTTCTTGTTGATTTTAAGGAATTTATAACTAATTGTTAAAATAACATTAACTCTCAGTTTATTATTTAAGTTTACTTTATCTTATAAGTTAATTGTGCAAATTATAGAATTTTGAATTTTGGTTTTTCCAGTTAACCATTGACACGCATTAAAAACATTACAATGCTCCAGTAAATTGCAGAATGGTAAAATCTAAATATTTTAATTATATTATATTGGGTCATTTTTGCATTATTTATGTTTGTAATTAATACTTTCATATTATTACGTTGATTTTAAAAAGGATTTGTTAATTGCTATTAATATATAAATATTCCAAATTATGATCAAAAGTATTATTTATATTTGCGCAAATTTTAAATATTTTAAAGAATGTATACACCTGAGTATTTAAAAAACTTTGTTGCCATCATTTTTGAGAAAATGGGATGCCCTGTGGCCGATGCTAATATTATTGCAGATGTATTTATTGCAGCCGAGTTACGTGGGTTGCCTTCACATGGTATGTTACGATTAAAAGACTATTTTTTATTATGGAAAGCCAATAGAATTAATGTAAAACCCAATATACAAATAGTTCATGAGACTCCCAGTACAGCTGTGGTCGATGGTGATAATGCAATTGGAATGGTTGCTGCAGCTCGTTCCATGCAAATAGCTATAGAAAAAGCCAATCAAGTTGGAACTGGTTGGGTGGCTACCCGACATTCAAACCATTACGGAATTGCCGGTTATTATGCCATGATGGCATTACAACATAATATGATTGGTATTTCGGTTACAAATGCAAATCCATTGGTTGCTCCTACTTTTTCGGTCCAGCGGATGCTTGGAACCAATCCACTGGCGGTTGCTATTCCAGCCGGAAAATATCGTCCTTTTGTAGCCGACTTTTCGAGCACTCCTATTTCCAGAGGAAAACTTGCAGTTATGGAGAAAAAAGGATTACAGGTAGATTATGGTTATGTGCAGGATAAAGATGGTAATCCTTCAACCGATCCTTCCATTCTATCAAAGGGTGGTTCTATGTTAACGCTTGGAGGAGATTATGAACATGGTGGACATAAAGGATATTGTTTAGCAGCTACTATCGACATTTTTTCGTCTGTATTATCAGGAGCCAATTTTGGACCTTTTGTTCCTCCTTCGGTTGCCTATTTACCAGTATTAGAGAAAAAAGTAGGAGAGGGTACAGGACATTTTTTTGGTGCTATGCGTATCGATGCTTTTCAACCCGCTGAAAAGTTCAAAGCAAAAATGGATGAGTGGATTGAAACTTTTAAAAACGCCAAAAGTGTGCCAGGAAAACCATCAGTAATTATTCCTGGTGAACCTGAATTCGATAATGAAGAACGAATTAAAAAAGAAGGAATTTCGCTGGTGCCTGCTATAGCTAACGATGTGAAAGAAATTGCCGATTATTTCAAGGTACCATTCGAAATTCATTAATTGCTAACTTCTTTTAAACTTAGTTGAATTCTTTTTCTGGCTTTATCAACATCAATTACTTTGACCTTCACATGTTGGTTTAATTTTACTACTTCGTTGGGGTCTGATATATAACGGTTAGCCATTTGCGAAAGGTGAACCAATCCGTCCTGATGTACACCAATATCAACAAAACAGCCAAAACGTGTGATATTGGTAACAATGCCAGGTAAAATCATTCCTACTTTTAAATCGTCAATACTATGGACATTCGGATCGAATTCAAATACCTTGATAGTGGTACGTGGATCAAGTCCCGGCTTGGCAAGTTCTTTTAATATATCGGTGAGAGTTGGTATTCCTGCTTTATCGGTTATATATTTGGTAATATCAATCTTTGAACGTACTTGTTCGTCTTTTAGTAAGGTTTCTACCTTGGTATTTAAATCGTTAGCCATTTTTTCAACAATTGAGTAGCTCTCGGGGTGTACAGCACTGTTATCGAGAGGATTCTTAGCGTTTGGAATTCGCAAAAAACCAGCACATTGCTCAAAAGCTTTTTCACCTAATCGGGGTACTTTTAATAATTCAGTGCGAGAGGTAAAAGGACCATTTTGCTTTCGGTATTCAATAATGTTTTGTGCCAGGTTAGGGCCTAAACCTGAAACGTATGTAAGCAACTGTTTGCTGGCTGTATTTAAGTTAACTCCTACCATATTTACACAAAACTCAACTACCTGATCAAGACTATTTTTAAGTTTGTTTTGATCAACATCGTGTTGATATTGACCAACACCAATTGATTTTGGATCAATTTTCACGAGTTCAGCCAGCGGGTCCATTAATCGTCGGCCAATGGATACCGCACCACGAACGGTTACATCATAATCCGGAAATTCTTCGCGCGCCACAGCCGATGCCGAATAAACCGAAGCCCCACTTTCGTTTACGACAAAAACTTTTACATCACGGTCGAAACGCACACTTTTAATAAATTGTTCTGTTTCACGACTGGCCGTACCATTACCAATGGCTATGGCTTCAATTTTATAAGCGTTTACCAGTGAATTAATTTTAGCAGCTGCTGCACCCCTCTCATTTTGGGGTGGATTGGGATATATGGTTTCATTATGAAGCAAATTACCCTGGGCATCCAAGCATACTACTTTACAGCCTGTACGATATCCAGGGTCTATTGCTAAAACCGATTTCTGACCTAGTGGCGGGGCCAAAAGTAATTGTCTTAAATTTTCGGCAAATACTTTTATTGCATCTTCATCAGCTCGTTCCTTGGCGAGCACTTTAAATTCATTTTCAATAGAAGGCTCAATAAGACGTTTATATGAATCGGGTATAGTTTTATCAACCAGTTTACTACACGAATTATTTCCTTTAACTATAATTTTTCTGATACATTCAATCGCTTTTTTATCATCAATTGAAATGCTTATTTTTAAAAAATTTTCATTTTCTCCTCTTTGCATGGCTAAAAACCGATGCGATGGACAACGTTTTAAAGGTTCATGAAAGTTAAAGTAATCGCCATATTTTATGGCGTCGGGTTCTTTACCTTTTATTACTCTCGAATAAATAACTGCTTCGTGTTGAAACAATCGTCGGATGGCTTGTCTGACTTCCTGATTTTCGCTAATGTATTCGGCTATAATGTCGCATGCGCCTGTAATAGCTTCATCCGCATCTTTTACTTCATCATTAATAAATTTCTCCGCATAAAGATCGATATCAATATTTTTCTGTTCCCATATTAGCTGAGCCAACGGTTCCAGTCCTTTTTGTCGAGCTATACTGGCTCGTGTTTTTTTCTTAGGCTTGTATGGGAGATACAAGTCTTCCAGTACATTTATATCATATGTTGCTTCTAACTTTGATTTTAATTCATCGGTAAGTTTTCCTTGTTCAGCAATTGTATTGATAATTGTTTCACGGCGCTTGTCTATTTCAATAAGTTTTTCGTACTGGTTTTTTATGGCTGCTATCGAAATTTCGTTCATGCTTCCGGTTAATTCTTTCCGATACCTTGAAATAAATGGTATGGTAGCGCCATTATTTAATAGTTCGATGACATTTCCGACATGTTCGCTATTTAATCCCAGCCGCTGAGATATAATTTCAATGTGTTTTGGAATCATGATAAATTGCTTTTGAATGCGAAAGTATTAAAAGTCGCTAATTATACAAAAGGTATTTGCATATCGAAATTCAAATATTTAAAAAATAGGTTGCAAAATTCTGTAGTAAGCATAAAGATTTAAAAACAATTAAAGATAGGAATAATAAGATGAAGTAAAATGCTAGAAAGAATTTTCTTTTAAAAAAGAAGTTTGATGAAAACGGGGGAAAATCTTTTATTAAAAAGATTCCCACCAATTTTCTCAAACTACTCACACTAACTAAAAACTAACCACTAAACTATGAAAACAAAACT
>FQKF010156334.1_pt1 | contig 14782 bp, 10 predicted proteins | sample 1504521 | NCBI WGS metagenome assembly FQKF01 (sample SAMEA4475357, study PRJEB15587) | soil metagenome | biome: Soil; feature: Field | place: India | collected 2015-03-11 | depth 0 m
CATCATCTCGAACTTGTTAGTCATTTACAGTCGCGGGTAATAGTGTTAGGCGAAAATCATACCATTTTGAAAGACGGCAACTGCGAGGAAGTTTTAAATGATACTCATTTACTTTTAGAAGCTAATTTAATTAGTGAATTTGCACATAAACATAACAATCAAATTCATAGGCATTTATGGATTAACAATTTACGTCATCAGCATAATAAATGAAAAAATACCCGAGCTTTTTTGGCTCGGGCACAATTTCTATTTTTTCTTTTTAGATTTATGATTTTCAGTATGGGGTATTAAATTTGTTTTGGAAATATAAATGTCATTTAAAAGTGATTTTCGGTCGAAATTAAACCACGATTTTGGATTCTGGCTCGAGTTAATGACCAGCGTATCATTATTAAACTGGTAAGCATCAATAGTTATAGGTTTTAAGTTTTTACCTTCAATACTTACGGTATAAGTGGCCATGGATGTAGGCTTAAAAACATCGTTAAAATTCGATGAACTTTTAAACGACATGCGGCTTATATAATTTGCCACTTTTGTTGAATCGGCTAATATGTCGCCTATTTTCCATTTTTTATCTTTTAATTCTACAGTGAAACTTGAATCGGCAGGATATTTAAATGTGATTTTTTCAACTTCAGCGGTTTCAAACCGTGCAATGGTTTGTTTTCGGAAGCTGTTAAATGATTGATTAAATGTGAATACTATAAACCCTTCAACTGCATAAACTTCTTTGTCATTATATTTGCGTACAAATGTGCTTCCTGTAACACCTCCGCCATACATACCATACGATTGAGCCGCCGGTTGATATGAAAAACGCCCAATCATAAGATCTGCTACCACTTTGTTTTTTTCTTTCACTTTTACACGAGTAGCGGTTGTGTCGGTTACATTATAATCTTTCCACTTTTCTTTATCGGTCGACACTAAACTTTTAGCTTTAAGTTCTTGAAGTGTTTGCAATAAATTTTTAACTGTACTTTCCTCGCATTCAGCCACTACATTGTCTTTTTTAACTTTCCAAACATTATTTTCTTTGAAAAATTTAATTTCTTTTCGATTTTCAGCAGTTGGATAAAGCAATATTTCACTGACTTTCGAAGTGTCAATCGATACTAATTCGGTGTTTAATGTTTTTTCTGCCCTGGTTTTTTGATACCATTTCACAATAAAAAATAAAGCTAACAGGGCTATAAAAATATATAATAAAGTTTTGTTATTTAATTTCTTAGTCATAGTTTTCCTCCATTCTTTTAATTCTAATGTTTCTATTCATTTGAAACCTGTAAAATCCGTATCCAATAACTAATAAAATAGGAATCAGGAAATTTGCCCAACGTACCAGACCTTTCGTAATATCAGATACTTCGTCGATGGGACGAGCTGTAATACCTTTGGTTCGAAGTTCAATTAAACCTGTTTCGTCGGTTAGCCAGTCAATGCTGTTAACAAATAGGTTAATATTATCAGGCGCCAGTTGCTGTTGTTGCTGACCGGGTTTTCCATTAATGATGAATTCTCCATCGGCTATACAAACCATTTTGGTATTTGCAGCTCCACCTATCCGTCCTTCAATAGTTGCTGCCACAGTTAAGTTCTTCTTTCTGAAGTCGGCCTCAGTCCATTGCCGTTGTAAATTAAAATAAACCGGAAGTAATTCTGATGTCGACTTTTCGCTGGTGAAAGCAATGGGGGTATACTTTATTGAATCAGTTCCGTTGTATTCGATGTAACTTACAAAGGGTAGTATTACCGATTCAATGCCTCCAGTTATAGGATGGCTTGCAAAATTTTTAATGACTGGTATGTATGGAAACTGTAACTGACGAATCATTTGCAAACCTCCCAAATTTTGTACTACCTGAATTTGTGAACAAGAAACATCGGCAATAAGCTCATCTTTCAAAACAATACCTTTTGCAAATAACCATTTTTCTAAACCTGTATTTAAGGTTGTGCTGAAAGCATTTTGTAGATTAGTGTTAGCCCGACTGGCAGCAATAAGTATTTTACCCCCTTTCGATAAAAATCTGTCAAGCTTTACAAATACATCGGCTTTAATGGAGTCTTTGGGTTGAACTATAGCAATTGTTTTAATTCGTTCAGGTATATCGGTACTATCGGTTATGGTAATTGGCTCAACATTGTAAAGTACTGTTAGCTCATTATAAACCTGAACTATTTCACTAACGGATGGTTCGCCATGTCCTTGTAATAATCCAATAGAAGGCTTATCAACTACCGACAATTTTTTGATTGCTTTCGACAAGGTATATTCTATTGCTCCTCCTGGCTGTATAAATGGAATTACTTCTTTACGTTCGCCCATGGTTATTACTGCTCCCATGAAAGCTTTTTGTTGCTTCATTTGGTCTTTCTCACGAACATCAATTAATACAGGTTGAACTCCTGCTTGAATGGCCTCCTGTTCTTTTTCTTCATTCTCGTTAGGATTGATAAATTCATAAACTACCATACCTTTTGAACGAGAGTGATATTCGACCAGTAAATCTTTAAAATCTTTTTTACCCTTTGCTACATTTGGGGGTAAATTTTCTGAAAAGTAAGCCCTTACAGTTACTGGTTCCTTTAAATTTTTTAAAATATTTTTTGTGGCCTTACTAAGTGTATAATTTTTTCCTTCGCTTAAATCAATGCGGAAGAAAAGATCTTGCGATATTAAATTGGCCAATAAAAGAATTGCCACAATTAATATAATTCCCGACGCTATTTTGTTTTTCATAATTTTCAATGTTTAATCAAATATTATTTGAATTAATTTTTATCCAGTTATTTTACGTTTCGAGAGATTGGTCTCGGTTAAGTATAAGCCCAGGAAAATGAGCGACAAGAAGTAAATCAGATCTTTAGTATCGAGCACTCCTCGTTGCATACTTTCGAAATGGGCTGATAAATTAAGCATATTGAAAAAATCACCTAACCAGCCTGAAAACCCGGTATCGAGTACGTCGAAAATGATATGAAAAAATAAACTGATAAACAAAGCTGTAAGAAAAGCAACTATTTGGTTACTGGTAATAGAGCTTGCATAAAGACCAATAGCAATATAACTGGCACTCATTAGAATTAATCCCAGATAACCTAATAAAAATTCGCCATTATCGAGGTTTCCTAAAAATGAAATGGAAATGGCATAGGGTAGAGTAAAAGCAAGGGATATGCATATAAGTAACAGAGCTGCCAAAAATTTGCCTAATACCAGGTGACGATCGCTTACAGGTTTTGTAAGCAGAAGTTCAATGGTTCCACTTTTTTTCTCTTCAGCAATCATACGCATGGTAATGGCCGGTATGAAAATGAAAAGTGTCCAATAAGCAATGGAAAAGAACGGACGTAAACTGGCCTGGCCAATAAAAAATACATCACTTCCATAAATCCATGTGAAAAAACCACAGAAACCTAAAAATAATACAAGCAGTATATAAGCAATTAACGAATCGAAAAAACTATTAAGTTCTTTTTTAGCAATAATCCAAATCGTTTTCATAGTTTCATATGTTTATGTAATTGAATATTTACAATTATAAAAATCATAATCTAGTTCATAGTTAGTTCTCTGAAAATATCTTCGAGTTTAGCTTCAGAGACTGCCATTTCAGTAAGTGCCCATTTATTTTGTACGCATAAATTAAATATTTCTCGTCTCGATGTACATCCAGGGCGGCTCTGAATTTCGAATCGGTTTAAATTTCGATCCATGAAGTCAACCATAGCTACCGTTGGTAATGATTGTAGAGCTTTGAAAATTGTATTTGAGTCACCATCTTCTATTTTTACAGTGAGTATTTCCTGACCTTGTGCCTGCTTTCGTAGGTTTTCGGCAGTACCATCGGCTACTATTTTCCCGTTGTTAATAATTAAAATTCTGTCGCATGTGGCTTCTACTTCAGGTAAAATGTGGGTACTAAGTATCACAGTTTTCTCTTTTCCTAATTCACGAATCAGTCTTCTGATTTCAATAATTTGATTTGGGTCGAGACCAGTAGTAGGTTCGTCAAGTATTAATATAGAGGGGTCGTGTATCATTGCTTGTGCTAATCCAACACGTTGACGGTAACCTTTACTGAGCTCACCAATTTTTTTATGTTTTTCTGCATTTAATCCTGTAACTTTAATCATTTCGCGAACACGTTCAGGGATTCTTACTTTATCAATTCCCTGTAAAGCCGCGCAAAATTCAAGGTAATCTATTACGGGCATGTCGTAATACAGTGGGTTATTTTCAGGTAAATAACCAATGTGACGTTTAAGTTCTTCGGCATGTTCGCTCATGCTTTTACCACCTATGTATACTTCACCTTCATCACTGTTTAAATAATTGGTTATAATTTTCATGGTGGTAGTTTTTCCGGCTCCATTGGGCCCCAAAAATCCTAATATTTCGCCCGTTTTAACCTCGAACGAAATATTATCGACGGCTTTATGTACACCGTATTTTTTTGTCAATTTCTCAATTTTTATGTCCATATTCTCTAATTATTTATGGTTGTTTTGTAACTGACCCCAAAAATATAAAATGAAATTTTTTTAATAATTGTCAATTAACGGTTTTTAACATTTAAAAAAATACTTTCAAAAAGTTTAACATCGGGCTTATTTGGCAAGCAACCATTTTCGATTTAATTCATCATTGTTATGTAATTTTTAAAATATTAACGCTTATGAAAAATATGTGGAATTTGATAATAATTGTAATTTTTACTTTTTTCATTAGTTGTACTAAGGAAAACAATGATGTGCTATTATTAAAAGGAAACAGGGTTGATACAATTGAAATTCGTTTAGGTGAAAAACTTACTATTTTTAAAGGGGTTACTCTATCTTTCGACTCGGTTGTAACCGATAGTCGCTGTCCGATTAATGCTGATTGTGTATGGGAAGGGTTTGCCAAAATTAAATTGAGTATTAATCAAAATTCTTTTTATTTGTACACAAATTATTATACTCCAAACGATACCATTGTATCTGATACATATGTCGAATTAATTAATTTAAAACCATATCCAGAAATTGGAAAAGAAAGAAATGCATCCGATTATATTGCTAGAGTGGCTATAGCCAATATGCTTCAATTAAAAGCGAATGCAGAAGTAATTAGTTTCAATGCCAGCAAATGTCTGTGTTGCTGGGGTTGGAAGATTGTAGTAAATGATGATACCATATATACCGACAATTGGAAAGTAGGAAAACATGTTGGCTTTAATATAACAAACCCAATACCAGTATATATTGAAGTTGGTGATCCAGTCGAAAACATATGCAATAGCTCGTCAATATTTCGAATTATTAAAACCTATTAACTATAAAATAATTCTATTATTATAAATTATAGGTAATACTAATTTCGAGCCAACGTTCCGTTTTTTGTTCAAGTGTTTGAATAATCTCATTTAGTTTTTTGCTTTTTTCTACTATTTCATTACCTGAAAGTTTTCCAGAACTTAACTCTTCTTCGAGAAGTTTTTTTAAATTCTCTAACTGTTCAATTTCTTTGGTTAGTTCTTCAAACTCTCTTTGTTCTTTATACGAAATTTTGGTTCTGGCACTTTTGTTTATACGGGTATCTTTATAGGTTGATTTATTGTTATTCTTTTCCTCTTTTGAAAAATTTCTCTCCTGTTCAGCAACGAATAGGCGATAGTCGCTATAATTGCCAGGGAAATCTTTTATGATACCATTCCCTTGAAAAACAAAAATATGATCGACAATTTTATCCAGAAAATACCTATCGTGTGAAACAATAACTACACATCCTTGAAATTGTTGAAGGTATTCTTCCAATATGTTGAGTGTTGGAATATCAAGATCATTCGTTGGCTCATCGAGAATAAGAAAGTTAGGATTTTTCATTAAAATGGTAGCAAGATACAACCGTCGTTTTTCACCACCGCTAAGTTTGTACACTGGAGTATATTGAGTTTCGGGAGTAAATAGAAATTGGTTTAAAAACTGTGAAACAGAAACTGTTTTTCCATCGGACAGCGTAACTATTTCAGCAATTTGTTGAGCAGCTTCTATTACTTTAAGGTTCTCATCAAACTGCATTCCTTCTTGTTTAAAATAACCAATTTTTAGAGTTTCACCTTTTTCAATTATACCTGAGTCGGGTTTTATAGTTTCTGTGATTATGTTCAAGAAAGTAGTTTTTCCACTGCCGTTTTTACCCACTATACCCACTTTTTCGTTTCGTGAAAATTGGTACGATAAATCTTGAATTAATATTTGATTATGGTATGATTTATTAATGTTACTTAGAATAAGAATTTTATTTCCCAGTCTGGCGCTTTGGGTGTTAATTTCAATCTGGTTTTCAGCAAATCGGGTAAATGCTTTAGACTTTATTTCTTCAAAAGCGTTTATTCGGTATTTAGCTTTAGTTCCTCTGGCCTGCGGCATGCGTCGAATCCATTCAAGCTCTTTGCGGTAAAGATTTCGTGCTTTATTTATTTCTGACTCCAGAATTTCTAAACGCTCGTTTCGTTTTTCTAAAAAGTAACTATAATTTCCCTTGTAAAAAATAAATTCGCCATTATGTAGTTCAATAATTTCGTTACAAACGCGATCTAAAAAATATCTGTCGTGTGTAACCATGAACAGAGTTATATTCGATTGCAATAAATATTCTTCGAGCCATTCAATCATTTCCAGATCGAGGTGGTTAGTGGGTTCGTCTAAGATGAGCATGTTGGGATTACTAAGTAAGGCACTGGCAAGAGCAACTCTTTTTTTTTCACCACCCGATAATTGCCCCATTTTTTTGTTAAAATTGTTAATATTAAGTTTTCCTAAAATTTGCTGCATTTTGGCTTCAAAATCCCATGCATGCAGTAAATCCATTTTTTCAATGGCTTTTTGTAATATCAATTCATTATTCTGTAATACAGCTTCTTCATATAATTTTATAACTTGTTCGTATTCTCCTGAGCGACTAAGGACTTCTTCCAATATGGTGTGGTCGGGATTAAATAAAGGTTCTTGCTCGAGGAAACCTACTTTAATATCTTTACTAAAAATGATTTTACCTTCATCAGGCGTGTCTTTGCCTTGAAGTATTCGAATAAATGAAGTTTTTCCTGCTCCGTTTTTTGAAATTAAAGCAATTTTTTGACCTTCCGAAATCTGAAATGATACATCTTTAAATAATACTGTGGTACCGTAACTTTTACTTAATTTTTCAACTATTAAATAGGTCGACATTTTTGTATTTTTTTGCAAATATACATGAAAAGACGCATTATGCTGAAATACTTAAAAACTGCCCTTTGTATTAATAAATTATACATTAAGTGGTTAAAAATATAATAACTAAAATTTTCAATTAATATTCAAAAATAGATTAAAAATGCAAGTACAATTAGCAATTTTATTATATTTATTTGCTGGTAAATTAGATAAGTAAAATCAATATCGTAATTTAGAATAATTCTACGATATATTCTTACAAACTAAAGCTAAAAATAAAGTAAGTATTTTTAAATTTGCGCTTTTGTTTTTAAATAGTAAATTATTCACACAATAACTAAAAGCGTATGAAAAAAGTACTATCAATTTTAATGGGGTTATCGCTGCCAATGCTTGCCATGGCCAGTGAAGCCGATCTGAAGATTCCTGAATTAACAGGTTCTCAGAATACTTTACTTACTATAGGTATTGTAATATGTATACTGGGAATGCTCTTTGGTTTATATCAGTTTTTAAAGGTTCGTAAACTTAAGGCACATCAATCGATGCTTGATGTTTCGAAGGTAATTTTCGAAACATGCAAAACTTATTTGATTCAACAAGGTAAGTTTTTAATTATTCTTTTCTTGTTTATTGCTGCGTGTGTAACATTTTACTTTGGATTTTTACAGCATGCAGGAGTAGGCGGTGTATTAACCATTTTGTTATGGACAGTAATTGGTATTTTAGGTTCGTATGGTGTGGCATGGTTCGGTATTAGAATGAACACCTTAGCAAATAGCCGTATGGCATTTGCATCGCTAGAACGTAAACCAATTAAACTACTTAACATACCTTTAAATGCAGGTATGAGTATTGGTGTATTGCTCATAAGTGTGGAACTTATAATGATGTTAATTATATTATTATATGTTCCTCGCCATATAGCCGGAGCCTGCTTTGTTGGTTTTGCCATTGGTGAATCACTTGGAGCTTCGGCATTGCGTATTGCAGGGGGTATTTTTACAAAAATTGCCGATATTGGATCTGACCTGATGAAGGTTGTGTTTAAAATTGGAGAAGACGATCCACGTAACCCTGGTGTTATTGCCGACTGTACCGGTGATAATGCTGGTGATAGTGTTGGACCAACTGCCGATGGTTTTGAAACATATGGTGTAACCGGTGTTGCTCTTATCTCATTTATTGTATTAGCTGTAGGAACTTTAGTTGATGGCACTTTTGTTTCGAATCCCGAATGGCAGGCTACCCTTTTAACATGGATCTTTGTGATGCGAATTTTAATGATTGTTACCTCAATCGTTGCATTTTATATTAATCGTGCTGTAAGCAATGCTCTTTACGCTAAAAAAGACGATTTAGATTTTGAGCAGCCTCTTACAAATCTGGTATGGATTACATCAATTCTCTCAATCATTGTAACATTCATAGCTAGCTACTTTATGATAGGCCCATCAAGCAACCTTGGAGCAAATAATCCTAATTTATGGGCTATTATGTCGGTAATTATTAGCTGTGGTACCATTGGTGGTGCATTAATTCCTGAATTTACAAAAATATTTACCAGTCCAAAATCAGGACATGTTTCCGAAGTTGTAAATTCGGGCCGTGAAGGAGGTTCGTCATTAACCATTTTGTCTGGTTTTGTAGCTGGTAACTTCAGTGCTTTCTGGATGGGCTTAGTTTTCGTAGTTCTTATGTTTGTCGCATATTTGGCAAGCACTTTTGGATTAAGTGAAATTATGATGTATCCATCTATATTTGCATTTGGTTTAGTGGCTTTTGGTTTGCTTGGTATGGGACCTGTCACCATTGCAGTTGATAGTTATGGACCAGTTACCGACAATGCTCAGAGTGTATATGAATTATCACTTATTGAAAGCATACCTAATGTTGACAAAGAAATAGAAAATGACTTTGGATTTAAACCCGATTTTGAGAAAGCTAAACATTATCTCGAAGCCAACGACGGTGCAGGTAATACATTTAAAGCAACTGCTAAACCAGTGCTCATAGGAACTGCTGTGGTTGGAGCTACCACTATGATCTTCTCACTTATCTTGGTTATACGAAATGTATTGGGTGTTACACCTGAATCAATTTTAAATATCTTAAATCCATGGAGCATACTTGGATTTATATGTGGTGGTGCTGTAATATACTGGTTTACTGGAGCTTCTACCCAGGCTGTAACAGTAGGTGCATACAGGGCTGTTGCATACATTAAACGTAATATCAACCTTGACCCAGGTGCTGAAAAGAAAGCTTCTGTTGAAAAATCGAAAGAAGTAGTAAAAATTTGTACTCAATATGCACAAAAGGGTATGTTCAATATTTTTATTGCTATATTCTCTTTTGCATTGGCATTTGCTTTTATTTCGGGTCACGAAGCTAGTAGTTCAGAACCTACCATCGCATTTGCTGCCGCATCATTCTTTGTTAGTTACTTGATTGCTATTGCAGTTTTTGGTCTTTTCCAGGCTGTATTTATGGCTAATGCTGGTGGTTGCTGGGATAATGCTAAAAAGGTAGTAGAAGTAGACCTTAAGGCTAAGGGTACTGAATTACATGCCGCAACTGTTGTTGGAGATACAGTAGGTGATCCATTTAAAGACACCTCGTCAGTAGCCATGAATCCTATTATAAAGTTTACTACTTTGTTTGGTTTATTGGCAATGGAAATTGCTATTACTGCTGCATTCCGCCCTGCTGCTCCATACATTGGCGGTATTTTCTTAATCATAGCACTTTACTTTGTATGGCGTTCGTTCTATAAAATGCGAATCGAAAAAGAAGACTAATAATAAAAGATATTAAAAGAGGCTGCCATTAGACAGCCTCTTTTTTTTTAACTAAATGATATAACTTATAGACTTTGATAGTGCTTTATTAATTTATTTTACACTAAGTTTTTGCATTTTTTTTACTTCCATATAATTATTTGTTCTCAAAATATACTGATAAAGTCCGTCAGATAATGTTGAACTATTAAAAGTTACTGAATGTAATCCCTTATTATAATGTTTTCCAGCTAGTTCAAACATTTCACTTCCCATTGCATTATAAACTTTTAACGATACAAAACTATTTTCAGGTAAGTAGAACGAAATTACTGTTTGATGGCTAAATGGATTGGGGTAATTTTGTTCTAATATAGGTATATTTTGGTAGTTGTTAATTTGAGTGCCAACCGAAGGAGTGCATTTATTGGTAGCTGGATTAGAGATTCCTGTAGGCATAATACTATAGTTTGAAATACTTATTTTGTCAATATTATAGCCTTGTTCTGCCAGATACAAAAATAGTTGATGGGTGCCTTTTGTTAATTCAAAACTATCGACTTTTATCCATTTCCAATTCAATGATATTAGTCCCTCATACAACTTAGGTTCATTGTTATCAATTTGTAACCAAAATGCATTATTATCGGTCGATGTTGTTTTTTGAAGCATATACACATAATGTAAAGAGTCTTTTGTAGTTGTGAACGAAAATGAAATTTTGTTTTCAGCACTAGTATCGGGCTTTTCTGTGTTTGAATAACTAACCTTAGAATTAATATAAAATCCATTCGAAGCCTTGCTATCATTAGCTATATTCCAATTTGAACCGAAATTTGTGCATTCTGTCTCATAGAATAAGGTTTGTGTACCTGTTGGATCTTCTGGAAGGTGTGGTTCAGCAATTTGAATACCCATTAATGAAAGCATTTTAACTGCATAACGTATTCCTAATTTACGATAACCTATAGAGTTGAAATGTAAATTATCCGATTGATCAGGGCATTGACTTGATGAAATAACATATGAATTGGGTATGGTTTCAGGTAGTTTGGCAATAATCGGATTCATACTTGCACAAATACCACCTTGATCGGCATGTACAACTTCACCAGCTAATAATGGTATGGAATTTGGTTCTAATCCCAGGTCGTGCAGTAAGGTATCGTAAACTTTTTTAACTTTAGCTGGCCATGTTGATTCGCCCGTGTTTGATTCACCCTGATGAATTAAAATGCCTTTTATCACACCATCGTTTTGTGCCAACCTGGCCATTTCCAACAAACATTCATATGGATTTCCTCCATATTCAGCAATAATATTTTTCATCCAACTTTCTGCATTCTCTGCATAGCTAGCATATTGTTCTTTGTCAAATAATTCAATTTTACAACCGGCTACAGATACGTTAATTATCCCAATGCTTATGCTATCTGGCAAATTTTCAACCATGGTTCTTCCAAAATAATCGACCGGCGATAATCCTGTGTAGCAACGGCATAGAGGTGGTACAGCAGTATACCAGTTTCCTTTTGTTCTACCCAGATTAGGACAATCGACTGCAGCCATTACCTTAAATCGGCTATTCACTATTTTATCTTTTGATTCAATTGTCCCCTGTCCTTCCATGTTTGATTGTCCGAAACATAAGAATATATAAAAATTTGGATCGGGATTTTTTGAATAGCCTAAAAATATTCCTGTAAAACATAAAACAGTTAATAAAATTAATTTTATAAATTTTCTCATAATATGTAGTTTTTAAATTTTGATATAAAAATTTATCAAAACAAAAATATGAATGGAAATATGTAAAAATGGGTTAAAATTTAGTCAAACACCAATCATAAATATTGCATTCAATATGTATAATGCGATAAGTTGATATTCATAATTTAGAAGTTAAAAATTTGCAATTATATATTTAATATTTAAAGGTATTTTGAATAAAAAAATATTTTTTTGTGTGAATTGCAAATATTTTAGGGGTTCAAAATATAAAATATAGCATTTATTATTCATGATTTTTCTAATGAAACATTTTATTTGTAAATTATTTTATAAATAAACAAACATGGTTAAATAAGTAATAAAATGTAATTTAAAAGTCAAAATAAGTTACAAAACATATATTTATAATAAAAAAATTAAAATATTTTAATTTTTATTGTGTAAATTATAAAAATCTTATTATTTTTGTTTCGAAATTTTAAAAAAATGAATTTTTAAATAGAATGTATATGGAAACATTAAGACAAAAAGCACTAGAAGAAGTTTTTTCGCGCAAACCCAATTGGGTAACACCACCTGCTGCAAAAGCATCAGAATTTTTTGGAATGTATGTATTTGATAAGCCGAAAATGATGAAATATTTATCAAAAGAGGCTTATCAGGCTGTTATGCTAGCTATAGATAAAGGTATAAGGATTGATCGTAAAATGGCCGATCAAATTGCTGCTGGCATGAAAGCATGGGCATTGGAAATGGGCGCCACCCATTATACACACTGGTTTCATCCACTTACTGAGGGAACAGCTGAAAAACATGATGCATTTGCCGATCCAATTGGAAATGGTGAAGTCATTGAAAGTTTCACTGGTAAACTACTTGTTCAGCAAGAACCCGATGCATCAAGTTTTCCAAGTGGTGGCATTCGTAGTACCTTTGAAGCACGTGGGTATACTGCATGGGACCCCTCATCACCTGCATTCATTTTAGATAAAACTTTATGTATTCCTACCATCTTTTTATCGTATACTGGCGAAATGCTCGATAACAAGGCACCTTTATTGAAAGCATTACATGCAGTTGACGAAGCTGCAACTGCTGTATGTCAGTATTTCGATAAAGATGTTCAGAAAGTTTATTCTTATTTAGGTTGGGAACAGGAGTATTTTTTAGTTGATGAAGCTTTATATTTAGCCCGTCCCGATTTAATTTTAACAGAACGTACTTTAATGGGACATGAATCTGCTAAGAACCAGCAGCTCGAAGACCAATATTTTGGTTCTATACCTGAAAGAGTGAAAGCGTTCATGCAAGAACTTGAGTATGAAGCATGGAAATTGGGAATCCCTGCAAAAACTCGCCATAATGAGGTAGCTCCCAATCAGTTTGAAGTAGCTCCGGTACACGAAGAATGTAACCTGGCAGTCGATCATAACTTGTTAATTATGAGTTTGATGCGTCGAATTGCACGTAAGCATCACTTCCAGGTATTGCTTCATGAAAAACCATTTAAAGGTGTAAATGGTTCAGGTAAGCACAATAACTGGTCGCTAGGAACCGATACAGGAGTAAATTTACTCTCGCCTTCAAAGACACCAAAAGGTAACTTACAATTTTTAACTTTTGTTGTTAATGTTTTAAAAGCTGTTCATAATAACGATGATTTACTGAAAGCCTCAATTGCATCAGCTGGAAATGCACATCGTTTAGGTGCTAACGAAGCTCCTCCAGCTATAATATCGGTATTCCTTGGTGATCAGGTAAGTAAAATGCTTGATGAAATTGAAGAAAAGGTTACCGGTGCTAAAATGACTGCTGAAGAAAAAACAGCTCTTAAACTTGATATCGGTCGTATTCCTGAAATTTTACTCGACAACACCGATCGTAACCGTACATCACCATTTGCATTTACAGGAAACCGATTCGAATATCGTGCAGTTGGTTCGTCAGCTAACTGTGCCACAGCTATGACTGTTCTTAATGCTGCTGTAGCACAACAACTTAGGGTATTTAAGAAAGATGTTGATGCTTTAATTAATAAAGGAGTTAAAAAAGACGAAGCCATTCTTCAGATCCTGGCTAAATATATTAAAGAGTCGAAACCGATTCGCTTTGAAGGTAACAACTATAGCGAAGAATGGAAAAAAGAAGCTAAAAAACGTGGTTTGAATATTGAATCGGCTGTTCCTGAACTTAACAAATTATGGGTTAGTCCAAAAGCAATTAAACTTTTTGAGGAAACAAAAGTATTTAATCACAAAGAACTTGAAGCTCGTGCCGAAGTACGCCAGGAGATTTATATGAAGAAAATTCAAATTGAGTCGCGTGTACTTGGTGATCTAGCAATGAATCATATTGTTCCTGTTGCTATCGATTATCAAACCTCGTTGCTCGAAAATATTAAAGCAATGAAAGAGATTTTCAGCGAAAAAGAGTTTCAGGAAATGGCTGCAGCTCGCATTGAGTTGGTTAAAGAAATTAATCACCATGTATCTACAATTAAGGCTAAGGTTAACGAAATGATCGAGGCTCGTAAAGTGGCTAATAAGCTAGAAGATGCTAATGATAGGGCTCGTTCATACTATAATAATGTAGAACCTTTCTTCGAAGAAATTCGTTACCACATTGATAAACTTGAACTAATTGTCGATAACGTTAAATGGCCATTACCTAAATATCGCGAATTATTATTTATTCGATAAATAACTATTAAAAAACCCGGCCTGTTGCCGGGTTTTTTATTTATAATGTCGTTCGCCAAAAATTAAACTTCCTATTCTAATCATATTTGAACCTTCGTCAATTGCGATTTCAAAGTCATTCGACATGCCCATAGATAAAATGGTAAAACTTTCACTATTAGGGAAAATGTTTTTTTTCACACTGTGAAAAAGATTTGATAAATAACGAAATTCTTTTTTTATTTGATTTTTATTGTCAGTGTATGTAGCTATGCCCATTAGTCCACAAATTGATATATGAGTCATACTTTTTATTGACTCATTGTTTAATAATTGCCAGAGTTCATCTTCGTTAAAACCAAATTTGGTTTCTTCTTGAGCAAT
>FQKF010036370.1_pt1 | contig 14757 bp, 9 predicted proteins | sample 1504521 | NCBI WGS metagenome assembly FQKF01 (sample SAMEA4475357, study PRJEB15587) | soil metagenome | biome: Soil; feature: Field | place: India | collected 2015-03-11 | depth 0 m
GGCGAATTGACGTTGAAGCCTGCGGTATTGGCCGACGTGTTGGTAGCGTTGTTCGGCCCGGGTAGGCTATTCACATTACCGGTAGCCATCACGATGCCATTAGCAATGCCGATGTTCGTTGCTCCATTGCTGAACGTCCCGCGCGATTGCGCCGGCCCTTGGGCCGTGATATTCGATACCTGAAAGCAGTTGCCCCCGATGAGCGTGTTCACCATATTGGTCGGCGTGGTACCGCCTGTAACGGACAGGTTGTTCTCGGGGCCGCCGACGTGTTTAAGGAAGTTTTCCAGAAAAGCCGTCGCCTCCGGGCAATCCACGCAGCCCACTGAAAGTCGCAGGGCAAACGGCCCGCTCTGGCTCTCTTCGCCCACCTGAAGGCGGAAGGTTACGCACTCCGATAGCGCCACGAACTGCCGGTGCTGCGGCCGGTCGGGACGCGACATGCGGTGGGCCTCCTTCTCCAAACCCGGATCGGCCATGCGCAACACCAGCGGCGTGCGGTCGCCCAAGGCCTGCGGAACGGCCACCACGGAGTACGTCGTGCCGGGAGTCAGCCCGCATACCTCAATCGTATTGACCCCGTAAATAACCTCCACCGGAATGCGCTGACGCTGACTGTGCAATTGCAACAACACATGATTTTGCGCCAAAAGCGGGTGAAAACCGGCCAAAAGCAGCGAGAACAGCAGGAGCGTAGTAAAACGATCACTCATAGTAATTAGAGCAGTAGCAATGAAGCAATATGTATTGGCACAGTATGGAAAGCCTTCACCTCGCAATTACGGGGATGCGCCTTGTATAGTTGCTTGCGATAAGGCAGCCGGGAAGGTTTGGTAGAAAAAAAGAAGGCGCTCGTCGGTAGATAACCGCAATGTTCGTAAATAACGCCACATTTGCTAAAGGGTTTGGGCTAAAAAGAGCGCTGAGGCGTCCGAAAAACCATTTTCCTTCATTTAAACGCCCGCCAAAGCAACCTTTTTGGCTGATGTTCTTCTTTGGAAAAGTCCCGGCAGCCGCCGCGCATTACCCACCGACTGCTATCTTGGCGGTTAAATCATCAAAATAAAACTTAATCCTGTTTGCCCGTGTTAAATCTCCAATAATTCCGAAATAAGCCCACTTTTTGCGCGTTGTTCAGAACATAATTTCAATCTACATTTGCAACCGGAGAGCTGCTCAGACGTCCTCAGACCTGCGTCCGCTATTGCAAATCAAACAAGGAAAAGCCATGACTGCTGGAATACTTTTAACCATCGCCACCGCCTTTGTTCTCCCTGTGAGCACGCCGCCCGCACTCGCTCAAGAGACACCGAGCAAACCCGCATCGCTCTTCGAGTATGTGGGCCGCCAGGAGGGCGCCGCCATTACGCTGGAAACCGACCTGACCACCATCCTGGCCAACCGATACAGCAACGACTACTTCCCCGGGCAAATGACGCTGGCCAATGGCGAGACCTTTACCGTCAAAATTCAGCCCAAAGGCAAATACCGGCGCAAAATCGCCGAAGTACCCCCGCTGAAAATCAAAGCACCTAAAAAAGACCTCCGCGAACGCGGCTTAGACACGCTCACGGAAATGCGCCTCATCCTGCCCTGCTACGACAACCACCGAGGCGACCAGCTGCTCATCAAAGAGTACCTCATCTACCGCATGTTCGAGCAGCTGACCGACCGCTGCGTCCGCGCCCGCTTGGTGCGCGTAACCCTTCGTGACAACCACGTGGAAAAATCTTCCAAAAAAATGTATGGCCTGTTGGTCGAGGACAACGAGGAAACCGTCGCCCGCTTGGGCGGAACACTGGCCGAACAATACGGCCTGCCCACAGACAGCTTAGACATCGAATACACGGCCTTAGTCGCTGTCTTTCAGTACATGATTGGCAACACCGACTGGGACATCGCTATGATGCGCAACGTCCGCCTTGTGCGCATGCCCGACGGCAAAATCTCGCCTATACCATACGACTTCGATTTCTCCGGCTTAGTAAGCGCCCCCTATGCTTCGCCTTCGTCCGAAAGCGGCCTGCGTACCGTGCGCGACCGCTTCCTCATGGCCAGCGGCATCCCGCGCGATGCCCTGCGGCGCGCCGTGCAGCACATCAAATCCAAACAACAAGACCTGCTTAACCTCTGCTATTCGCGGCACCTACCCCGGGAGGTCTCTTATGAAATGACGCAGTATCTGGAGACCTTCTTCAAAAAGATTGACAAAAACAACGACATACCCGCCCGCTCTGTTACGGAAATCGTGGACTAAAGGCGCGCAAGCACACGCTCGGTGGCCCAAACCTGCAGAGCAGCCATCCCCCATCCACAGCGGCATCAGTACCTCGACGCTCTTACCTACTCACAACGACAAGTAGAATACGGGAAGGGCATTGAGAGGCTGGGCACAGTGAGCGCCGACGCACCGCTAGCGTCTCAGCTGGGTCTGTCGCCGGTGCCGCAGGCATATCTAGCGGCCATACTCACCATTGCAAGGATGTACACCCTGACGGCCGGCCCGCTAAAGGTGTAGTTCTTCCGGGCTGCAGCGAAACGACACGCATAGAAGCACCCGAAGCGCTGCTTCATTTTTTTGCCTGACCTTTGCCCACATGAGAAGTCGGTTTTTGCCTTCCTGTCGGTTACTTTTTGCGAATGCGGTGCTGTTGCTGGCAGCACTGGCATTTTCAGGGCCGGGCGCATCAGGCCCAACGGCGGCCTTCGACCCGCGCGAAAGCCAGTGGGTGGACTCGGTATTTCAGGCGCTGACGGCCACCGAACGCATCGGTCAGCTGTTCATGGTGCGCGCGCACTCCGACAAAGGGCCGGATTACGAACAAAAAGTGGCCGAGATTATTCAGAAGTATCGCGTAGGCGGCCTGTGCTTTTTTCAAGGCACCCCGGAGCGACAGGCGGCGCTGACCAACCAGTATCAGGCCCTTTCCGACCGCGTGCCGCTGCTCATCTCGATGGACGCCGAATGGGGTTTAGGCATGCGCTTGCGCGAAAGCACCATTTCGTACCCGCGCCAGCTGATGCTGGGTGCCGTGCGCGACAACCGACTTATCTATGAAATGGGCCGCGACATTGCCCGCCAGTGCCGGCGGCTGGGCGTACACTTCAACTTTGCCCCTGTGGTCGACGTGAACAACAACCCAGCCAACCCAGTCATCAACGACCGCTCCTTCGGCGAAGACCGTAAAAACGTGGCGGCCAAAGCCTTCCAATACATGATGGGCCTGCAAGACGGCGGCGTCATGGCATGTGCCAAGCACTTCCCCGGCCACGGCGACACCGACGTGGACTCGCACTTAGACTTGCCCGTCATTCCGCACTCGGCCGAGCGGCTAGACTCGCTGGAACTCTTTCCCTTCCGCGCCCTCATCCTCTACGGTGTGGCCAGCATCATGGTGGCCCACTTGCACGTGCCGGCTTTAGACGACCGCCGCAACCGCCCCACCACTCTGAGCCGCGCCACCGTCGTGGGGCTGCTGCGCAAAAAAATGGGCTACGAGGGCCTCATCGTTACCGACGCCATGGAAATGGAAGGGGTGGCCAAGTTCTTCAAACCCGGCCATGCCGAGGTGGAAGCCCTGCGCGCCGGCAACGATATGGTGCTGCTGCCGGCCAACATGGAGGCGGCCTTCAACGCTGTGCAGGCCGCCCTCTTGGATGGCACCATCGACGCCCGCCAGGTGGCCGAAAGCGTGCGCCGCATCCTGCGCGCCAAATACCGATACGGACTAACTAGCCCCCAGCGCGTAGATACGGCCAATCTACGCCGCGACCTCAATGCGCCGGCCTCCTTGGTGCTGCGCCGCAGGCTCATCGAAAACGCTCTCACCCTTGTGCGCGACCGCGACAGCTTGGCCGGTATGACCCTCTTAGACCGCCAGCGCATCGCCGTGGTGGCCTTAGGCGACACCAACCTGACCGCCTTCCAGAGAAGCTGCGCCAACTATGCGCCGGTGTCGCTTTTCAACCTGCCCAAAAACCCAGACTCCGCCGCCGCTGCTACCTTACTCGACACCCTGCCCACCTTCGACGTGGCCCTTGTGGGCCTACACGGCATGACGCGCCGCCCCGACCAGACCTTCGGCCTGTCGCCCACTCAAATTGCGCTGGCGCGGCTCATCAGCCAACAACACCCAAAGGCGGCTCTCTTCGTCTTCGGAAATCCGTATAGCCTGGCACACTTCGACGAAGCGCCCACCGTCCTGATGGCCTACTCCGACGATCCAACGGTGCAAGACGCCACCGCCCAGGCCTTCTTCGGCGCCATAGACCTCCAGGGCGCGCTGCCCATCAATGCCTCCGAACACGCGCGCCTGGGGCAGGGCATCCAGCGGCATTTAACCGCCCGACGATTAGCCTACGACCTGCCCGAAGCCGTCGGGCTGAACAGCGATACCCTACGCCTGCTGGATACGCTGGCCGCCGAACTCATCGCCACCGGCGCCGCTCCCGGCTGTCAAGTGCTGGTGGCCAAAGACGGCAGGGTGGTCTGGCACAGAGCCTACGGACGCCACACCTACGAGCCCAACGCCCGCCCCGTTGGCTTAGAAGACCTATACGACCTGGCATCCATCACCAAAGTGGCCGCCACCACGCTGGCCCTCATGCACGCCGTAGATGCCGGGCGCATTCACTTAGATACGCCTCTCTACCGTTATTTACCCGAACTGGAAAAAACCGACAAAGCCCGGCTGACGCTGCGCGAAGTCCTCGTGCACCAGGCTGGCCTACAGGCGTGGATACCGTTTTATCAAAAAACCCTTGCCGCCTTAGGCCGCCCCTCGCCCGATCTCTACCTGCCGCGCCCCATGACCTGCTACGAGGTGCCCGTAGCCAAAGACCTCTATCTGGCCGACGACTACCGCGACACCATCTGGCGCCGCATCTTCACCTCCCCGCTGCGCGACGACCGCTCGTACCGTTACTCCGACCTGGGCCTCTACCTGTGCGCTCGCATCTTAGAAAGGCTGGAGCAGCAACCCTTAGATGTGCTTACGCGCCGACTCTTCTACCGCCCCATGGGGCTGGTAACCACCACCTTCAACCCTTGGGAGGCTGGCCTGACGGAGCGCTGTGTCCCTACCGAAGACGATAACTATTTCCGGCAGCAGCGCCTCCAGGGCTATGTACACGATATGGGCGCCGCCATGCTCGGCGGGGTGAGCGGCCACGCCGGCTTATTTAGCAATGCTAACGACTTAGCCAAACTCTTCCAAATGCTCCTGCACAGTGGCGCCTATGGCGAACGGCGCTACCTGACTCCCGAAACCGTCGCCCTCTTCACCCAGCGCCACCTCAACAGTACCCGCCGAGGACTGGGCTTCGACATGAAAGAATTGGACTCCACCAAAACGGCTAACATGAGCCAACTGGCCAGCCCGCGCACCTTCGGACACACCGGCTTCACCGGCACCTGTGTGTGGGCCGACCCCGAACACAACCTCATCTTCATCTTCCTCTCCAACCGAACCTTCCCCACCATGGAAAACAACAAACTTATCAACGGCAACTACCGCCCTCGCATGCAAACCGTCGTCTATCGCGCCCTCACCCCGTAACCGCCAAACTTGTTTAGCCCGGTACCCGCTAAGCTTATTTGGCAAAATCCTGTTTTTTGCACCCCGCCACCTCACTCGAAAGGCACTCCCTCTTTTGCCCTCCTCCACCCACCCATTTCTTCTATAAAAAACAAATATTCACCTGCCATGCTCTTGCTCAAACGCTCTGCTCTACTGCTTACGGCCCTGCTGCTCCAAGTCGCCCTATGGAGCCAGATAACCCTTTCGCCCGAAAAGCCCGGTCTTTCCGAAGAGGTCCTGCTCACCTTTAACGCTTCAGAAGGCGATGCCGGCTTGAAGGGCTATATGGGCGACGTTTATATGCACACCGGCCTCATTACAGCTCAGAGCAGCCATGGTGGCGATTGGAAGCACGTAGTAGCCGACTGGGGCCAGAACGACGAACGCCTGCGCCTAACGCGCGTAGGCCCAGACCGCTATCAGACTCGCTTTCGCATTACCGACCTATACGGCGTCGAGACGAATGAAGAGATTTACTCCTTAGCATTTGTTTTCCGTTCTGCTGATGGCTTGCGCACAGGTAAGGCTGTGGGCGGTACCGATATTTTTTATCCGTTGCGCGAAGTGGCCTTCCGCCGCACGACGGGTGGCGGCCCGCGCGATACCTGCCGCGCCCCAGAGCCGGATTGGTCGCGCAATGCCGTCATTTACGAGGTGAATGTACGCCAGTTTACGCCTCAGGGCACGTTCAGCGCCTTTGCGCAACACCTGCCCCGCCTGCGTCAGATGGGTGTGGACATCCTGTGGTTTATGCCCATTCAGCCCATCGGCATCGAGCGGCGCAAGGGTGGCTTAGGGTCGTACTATTCCATTCGCAACTATACAGCGACGAACCCGGAATTTGGCTCGCTGGCAGACTTTAAACGCGTAGTGGATACGGCACACGCCCTGGGCTTCAAAGTCATCTTGGACTGGGTGGCCAACCACACTGCTCACGACCACCACTGGGTGAAGGAGCATCCGGACTGGTACGTGTACGATGCGAAGGGAGTTATTGTCTCGCCCTTCGATTGGACGGATGTAGCTAAACTGAACTACAACGCCCTCGCCATGCGCCGGGCTATGATTGAGGCCATGCGCTTCTGGATTCGCGACGTAGGCCTCGATGGCTTCCGATGCGACGTGGCTGGCGAGGTACCCGCCGACTTCTGGGAAGAAGCACGCCTGGCGCTCGAGGCCGTCAAACCCGTATGGATGCTGGCCGAAGATGCCAGCCAGATGCGCCTGCTTCAGAAGGCCTTCAATGCCAACTACGGCTGGCCATTTCATCACTTGATGAACGAAATCGCCCAGGGCAAAAAGCCCGCCTCGGCCATCTTCGACCTGCAGCGCGAAACGGATACCTCGTACCCGTATGGCAGCTATCCGATGCACTTCATCACCAATCACGACGAAAACTCATGGAACGGCACCGAATACGAGCGGCTGGGCGATGGCGTCCGCGCCTTTAGCGTGTTGTATTACACCATGCCCGGCATGCCGCTCATCTATTCGGGCCAGGAGGCCGCCCTTGACAAGCGGCTGCGTTTTTTTGACAAAGACACTATCTTGTGGGGCGACTATCCGCTGGCTGATTTTTACCGACGCCTCAATGCGCTCAAGCACGAGCAGCGGGCGCTGTGGAACGGCCGCCACGGCGGCGCCTGGCGCGAAATCAAGCACGAACATCCGCGTTCGATAGCAGCATTTGTGCGTACTGCCGAAGACAGTAAGATAATTGTCGTGCTCAACCTTTCGGCCGACACCCAGCAGGTGCGCCTGCAGATAGGCCAGGATGCCGGTATCTACCGCGAGTATTTCACCGGTCATCAGGCCACGCTGCTGGCGCGCATCCCGCTGCTGCTCGAACCCTGGGCCTATAAAGTCTATCTGTATGAGCGCCCTGCCGAGCGCCCGCGCCGCTCGTTCCGCTCCATGGAGCAGCAGCGCACCGGCCTGCGCATCCGCGCCAACGACGGCACACTCCACATCGGCTTCTTCTCGCCTCACGCCGTCGAGGTGGCCTTTGAACCCGATGGCCAGACCAACCCACCCTCCTACGGAACGGCCGGTGCGCCTTCGTGGACGGATTTTTCCGTGAAAGAACTGCCCCAACACGTCGAAGTGAGCACCTCCGGGCTACGGCTGTACATCCACAAAGACCCGCTGCGCATCGAGTACCGTTACCGCGGGCAGCCACTGACAGGAGAAAGCGAGGGCTACCGCGACGACGGTGAGTACCAGGGCTTCGCGTTCACCCTAAGCAGCGATGAAATCCTGCTTGGCGGCGGCGAGCGCGTCCTGGGTATGAACCGCCGTGGGCATCGCCTGCGGCTCTACAACAAGCCCAGCTACGGCTACGAAACCCACGCGCCACTGATGTATTACTCGCTGCCCGTGGCCATTTCGTCGCGCAAGTACCTGATTGCCTTCGACAACGGTGCCGATGGCTACTTAGACCTCGGCGCCTCGGAACCCGACGCGCTGCGCTTCGAGGCGGTTGGCGGGCGCATGAGCTATTTCGTAGTGGCCGCCAGCACCTGGCCCGAACTGGCCACGCACTACACCGCCGTTACAGGCCGCCAGCCCCTGCCGCCGCGCTGGACGCTGGGCAACATCGCCTCGCGCATGGGCTACCGCAGCCAGCGCGAGGTGGAAGAGGTCGTGCGCAAATACCGACAGGACAGCATACCGCTCGATGCCATCGTGCTCGACCTGTTCTGGTTTGGCCCTACGCTCAAGGGCCATCTGGGCAACCTGGACTGGTACCGCGACTCGTTCCCTCAGCCCGACCAGATGATGGCCGACCTCAAGCGTCAGGGCGTCAAGACGGTGCTCATCACCGAGCCGTTCATCCTGCGCGGCACGCGCACCTTTGAGGAAGTCATCCGCCGAGAGTTGGTGGGCAAAACTATCATGGGCAAACCTTACCTGTACGACTTTTACTTCGGCCATACCGCCCTGTTAGACCTTTTCAAACCCGAAACCCGGCTGTGGTTTTGGGACATCTACCGCAAACACACCATCAGCGGCGTGGACGGCTGGTGGGGCGACTTGGGCGAACCCGAGGTACACCCTGACGACCTGCAACATGTCATCGGCCCGGCACGCACGGTGCACAACCTGTACGGTCACGTGTGGGCGCAAATGATTTACGAAGGCTATCGGCGCGACTTCCCGCAGCACCGGCCCGTTATCTTGATGCGTTCGGGCTTCATCGGCTCGCAGCGCTACGGTATAATTCCCTGGTCGGGCGACGTCAACCGCACCTGGGACGGCCTGAAGCCGCAGGTGGAAATCGCCCTGAGCATGGGCCTACAGGGGTTGGGCTATATGCACTCCGACCTGGGCGGCTTCGCGGGCAGCTACCGCGACCCAGAGCTGTACATCCGCTGGCTGCAGTACGGCGTCTTTCAACCCATATACCGCACCCACGCCCAAGAAAGCGTGCCGGCAGAACCTATCTTCTGGGACGACACCACCAAGAACATTGTCCGACGCTACATCCGCTTGCGCTATGCCCTGCTGCCCTACCACTACACGCTGGCCTGGGAAAACCACACCACCGGCCTGCCGCTCATGCGTCCGCTGTGCTACGCCGACGATGACCCCGCGCTGCTGACCAATACCACCTCGTACCTGTGGGGCAATGCCTTCTTAGTCAGCCCGGTGGTCGAAAAAGGCGCCACCACCCAGACCGTTCACTTCCCGCGTGGCTCAGTGTGGATAGACTTCTGGACGGGCAAGGCCCACACTGGCGGCCAGGCCGTCCGCATACCTGTGGGCCTGGAGCACATCCCTGTCTTTGTACGCGCCGGCGCTTTCGTGCCCATGTCGGACAAACTCCTGCCGCACACCGACGCCTATGACCCCGAAGTCATTGCTGTGCATTATTATCACCACCCTACGGCCACCGCCGGTGCAGGCACCCTCTACGAAGACGACGGCTACAACCCCGACGCCATTGCCCAAAAAGCCTACACGCTCCTGCGCTTCACAGCCGCGTACCAGAACAACCGCCTGACCCTGAAACACCGCAACGATGGCTTCTACCCGCCGGCACGTCAGAAAAACCGCCCGCTCAAGTACGTCGTGCACGGCGTCGAGCGCGCCCCCAGAGCCGTGCGCCGCATTGCCCGCGGCGGCAAAACACCCCCCCTCGCCCATACCTTCAAGGAAGGCGGGCTGTTGGAATTTTACCTCAATGAAGAAACCGACGAGGGCGCTGTAGTTGAGTTCTAAGGCAAATCTGGCCCTAAAAATTGTAAGAGTCACTCAGGGAGCTCACCATGGCGATAATCATGATAAAGTATGCCACAACCACCGCGATGGTAAAGATGCCTTGCCAGCGGAAGTAATTGCGGAAGCTGAGCCAAGCGGTCTCGAAAGCCTCCTGGCTCTGCACTTTAAGCGCCATCCTCAATCGGCGGGCAAAACGAAACAGGAAGTAGGCAATGACAAAAGCCAGCCCCAAAAACGCCAGACCGATGAGGATGCCTACCATGCCTCCGCCTGCAACCAAGTAGAAGGCCAGCGGGTTGTCAATTGCATCGTAAGCACCAAGCAGCTGGCTGATAAAAGCAGACATAAAAAGAAGGGCTATGGCGGTCAGACCCAACAGGACGAAGCTGACAATGGCTATGAAGTTGGCCCAATAGGCTGTGATGGCCCAGTCCCGGTGCATGGGTTCGGTGCTGCGGTCTAGACCGCCGGAGGTTCTGAAGATATTTTCCATAATTGTTTCTATTCAAAAAGAAGGTAAGGACTGGAGAGAGCACACGCTCTTTAAGCGGTGTTTGCGGGCAATGGTTTATATCTTCATGCCCACCCCAATGAGGCCAATGAGAAAGATTATGCCGTACAGGACCAATACAGCAACGATGATAATACCTGCCAGGTTGAACAGCCGACGCAGGTTGGAAAAGCCCACATGCGCTGCAGCGGAGTCGTCGTAAAGCACTGCTCTGCGTGTATAGCGCGAAAAATTGAACAGCAGCCATACAATGAGCGCGATAATCGCCAGCGCGATGAGCATGACTATACCTACAAAAGCAGCCACAGCCCCACCCAACGCGGTAAGCGCCAAAAAGGACAGAAGCATCATGCCCACGTAAATAAAGCCGAGCACCGAAAAGAACATGCCCCAATTGGCCGACTCTTTCCAGTACTGCCGCACTTCGGGCGTGATGCGAAAGCCGCTCCAGTTCTTAGAGGGTTCATTGGCTTGAAAGCCCGTATCCAAGGGCTGGTTGAAGTTGTCTTCCATGATGGTTTGTTTTGTTTTTGAAAAAGGAAAAGGAAGATATGCGCAAAAGCACAGCTCAAAAGTAAAATATTTTGGATAATCTGCGCTTTTCGAGGTTTTTTTTATGAGAATTTCTTCCGGATGGCCGGCAGCGCGCTCAGGGCCGCACGAAAACGATGTTGTCCGACTCTAAGTGGTTTTCCGCTAAGTAGTCGGCTATGTTATCGAGAGCGTGAAGAGCACCCGTTTCGTCTATGCGAAGGGCCTGATAGCCCAATGTGCGCAGGATTTCCTCTGCGCGCTGGTGGGCAATAGCGCCGCGCTGTTGGGAGACGTACTCCAGGATAACCACCGGCGTCTGAGCCGCCAGAGAGGTCTGAGCGCCTAGCACGACCTTATCCTCGGCCCCTTCCACATCTATTTTCAGCATCGTTGGGCGCAGCTCCATCTCTGTCAGAAAAGTATCTAAGCGCACTGCGGGTATTTTAACTGTTTTAGGTGCATACTGGGCAAACCATTTTTTGCCTTCAAACTGGCTGATATCAAGGGTGTTGTACTCTGGGTATAGGTTAGGAAACTCGTAAAACGACAAAAGCGCATCCCTGTCGGCCAGCGCCAAATGGTGAGCTGACACGTTAGTGGCCTCCCGAGTGTTGGTTTTCAATACCGGGAATGTAGCCGGCGCGGCCTCAAAGGCGACGACCCTGCCGCTGCTGCCTACTAAGGTCGAGGCCAGCAGCGAAAAATAGCCGTAATGCGCGCCGATATCTACGAAGACGTCGCCCTCGCGCAAGCGCTGAATGAGAAAGCGGGCCAGCCGTATTTCAGAAGGGTGCGTCTTAGCCCCTGTGAGGTAAATATCCGTGCTGGAGGGCAACAGCAATCGCATAGGCGCTCCGAAAAACGTCCGGCACCACACGCCGCGTTCTTTTCGGGTGCGCTTAAAGACGATTTCCCGAAACAGGATGGCTTCCAGATATCGAAGCGGACTGGCCCACAGCCTGTCCCATCGGGAGGCGGCAGCTAATTGCGCTGCTTTGTTCAAGGCTTGCAACATGGTTTCCTGCTTCATGCCGGGTTTTGGGCTGGCGAGGTTTCAGGTGTTCGCTTCGCACCCGGCGGCAAAAGTGCGACAATCACCGGTTTTCTCATCCGTTGCCGTCCAGACTAAATTGGGCGAAGGCACGGGTTGGCCCAGCCATTCGCCGATGGAACGGGCGCGGTAACCCAGCGCTTCCAGCCAGCGACACAGTTCGGTGCGTTGCTCCGGGTTATCCTCCAGAATGAGGACCGGCCGGTCGCGTCGAATGACCTGCTCGCCGCCGCGCAGGACGTCCAATTCGCAGCCCTCGACATCTATTTTGATGAGGTCCAGCGTGCACTCCCCGACGAACGGCTGGTCGTCTAAGCGCTCCACACGCGCCGCCACCTCGCGAAACCCTTCGGCAAAAGGCAATGCCCGCTCAGCCGCCGATGCCCAACCCGTCAGAGGCTGCCCCCGATAAACGGGCAAGTGCAGCGTAACAGGCCCCGCATGGTCGGATAGCCCATAAGCAAATACGTGCAAATTGGCTCTTCGGCTGTGCCAAAGGTCGAAGTCCTCTTGTGCGTTGGTCTCAAAGGCATATACCTGCTCAAAACAGCGCGCCATATGGTAAGCGTAATAGCCGTGGTTGGCCCCCACATCCACAGCCGTACGCAAATGCGGACACAGATGGCGCAAATAGCGCAGTTCCGGTTCGGCTTCCGGGCTGTACCTGTATGCCGTCGCGCGCACCGGCAAACGCCATTCGGGTGGGAAGAAGCCCTTGCTGTATCTCAGAAAACGGTCAGCCCAACGAGAAAACGACATGACTCAGAGCATTTTTCATTTTTTCATCTTTCACCTCCCCAGCACCATGTCTAAAATTTCTGGCGTGTGGACGGCCTGAAAGCCCGGCACCCGGAGGCGATAGAAGAGCAGTAGGCCCTCGAGCAGGGTTTTACGGTCGGCGCGCGTAAGGACGATTTCATGGCACTGTTGCAAAGATTGCTCCAGCAATGCGCATAGTTGGGCGGAGGCTTGAGCATTTAGCCCAAAAGCATGGTCAGGCAGCGCGGGTGCAAAAAGCCCCTCCTGAGTGTCGAAGAAGATGGGCCGCTGATCAGTGGGTTCAATTTGCAGCCCCAAATGGGCCGAAAGGTGGAGCAGGAAGTGCAGGTGCAGGTTGGCTACAGGGTGTTCGGTCTGGTCGAGCCAGCACAGGTTTTCTTCCAAAAAGGCAAACAGAGGCGGGTTTTCTTCGCCCTCGTGGATGATCTTGCGGCACACTTCGGCCATGAAGAGGGCCACGGCGCCGCGGCGAATGTCGAAAGGAATGCGCTGAAACACCACGGCGGCGCGCATTTCCTTAAGGCGATTGAGATGGTGCGCGCTATCGCGGAAGTAGCAGACCATGTCCACGATGGTCATGGGCTGAAAAAGGCTGTATGGCATGCGCGCTTTGGGCGTGCGGACGCCGCCAGCGATAAAGCCGCGCAGCCCTTGCGCTTCGGTGAAGATGTCTGAAATGACGCTGGTTTCGCCATATTTGCGTGTGTGAAAGACAATGCCTCGAGTATGCAACAACATGGCAATTAGTGCGGTGGTGAGCCGCCAAAAACGGCGTCTAAGGTCGTAGCGACTTCCGGCAGGACGGCCCGGAACGTCTGCGGAAACAAGAAGTAGTGGTGAATGGCCACGGGCAGCGGCTCCAGGCCGGCCAGACCAACGACCGACTCCACATGGGCGCGCGACATACGGCTACAAGCCTCCAGCCGCATCCAAATGTCTGGTCCTTCGAGCACAGGATAGGGGCGGTCAGGGTAAGTCAGCACAAACGCCTTGGCGTATTCGTGCATACCGATGTTGTACACCGAGCCGGGCTGCAAGAAGCTGGCCATGAGCTGCTCGGCCGAGAAGAGCAAGCAGCCGTCGGGAGCATAGAACTCCGAGGCATGTGGGTAATCATACTGCGGAGAGGGAAAGGGATAAGGGTAAACGACCACCTTTTCCAATTTTTGGAACAGGAACTCCGGCTCGTTCCAGGTGAGCGTTACGGCCTGCGTGGCCAGCGCCATCTGAATGTCTAACGGCAGCGGTTGCTCTTCGGGCCAGCCCATGGGCATCCAGTCGGTGCCCATCATGAAAAGGGCGGTGCGATGGCGGAAGCGCCTTTTATCGGCAGCAGAAAGTGCGCGATAGAAGACGCTACCGCGTTCCAAAAGAGCGCGCAGCGCATCCGGCAATTCGGGCGGGCGCCGAGAGTACCACCACCAGTTGATTTGCGGGCTAAAAATCCAGATGAGCGCGCCGACAAGCACAAACGGAATAATCCATGGAGCGTAGTCACTGTCGTTCCAGGCCAGATAGAGAAAAAAAAGCGCGCCGGCCGCGAAAGGCAACAAGAGTAGATGGGCAAACGTCTGACGCATAGGCGGGCAAAATTACGCGAAATCGCCCAACCCACCCAAAAACAGCATGCCGTCTCCCCCTCGCTGCCGAGGGCTACGAATGCATGAATTATTCGGCCATCATTTGGGCATTTCGCGGCCCCAATCTGCCACAGAGATGTCGCCTTCTCGTGCCTCGAAGACAGCGCCTCTGTGGTCAAATCCATTCGTGCATTCGCAGCTAAAAAACTTTGTATATTAGTGTCCCTAAAAAAACTCGGAGACCACACCTCCTGATGGGAGATGTCGCCCCATATTAGCGCACTTGTGACTAAACCTCATTCGTGAATTTCCATTAAGTACCTTTTTTTCAAGCTATTACTCATTGATGCGCAAGAAATCAGGCCGGCAAAGTCGCTGGAGATATAAAAAAATATTGACAGGATTTGTTGGTATAAAAACGGCGTCCATATCTTTGCACCCGCATTTGCGAAAATGGTGCCTTAGCTCAGCTGGTAGAGCAACGGACTGAAAATCCGTGTG
>FQKF010011991.1_pt1 | contig 14720 bp, 10 predicted proteins | sample 1504521 | NCBI WGS metagenome assembly FQKF01 (sample SAMEA4475357, study PRJEB15587) | soil metagenome | biome: Soil; feature: Field | place: India | collected 2015-03-11 | depth 0 m
TTTTTTGTCAAATTTCCAAAAGGCCTTCGCCTTTTTCCCTTTCAGAGACCCAAGCCCCTCACAAAACCCAGAGCCTATCCAAAACCCTGTATTGAAGGGCCTCAGCAACATGTTTTTCATCGATGGTTTCACTTCCCTCAAGGTCTGCAATTGTTCGAGAGACCTTGAGAATCCTGTCATACACCCGAATACTCAGCATAAACTTCTCCACCACCATGGCTAAAAACTTCTCAGTCGAAGGGGAAATAGCACAAAACCTCTCAATATGAGCATGATGCATCTGACTGTTATGGTATATCCCAAGACCCTCAAAACGAGCCCTCTGAATCTCTCTCGCCCTTGTGACCCTCCTCCGGATCACCTCTGAGGACTCTTCTGCCCCACGCTTCTGGATTTCGGCAAGAGGGGGACGGGAAACCTGCACCTGGAGATCAATTCGATCAAGAAAAGGCCCGGAAAGCCTCTGAAGAAGAGCTCGCATCTCCTTTGTATCCCAGTTGTCAATATCCGCATGGGTCTTAGAGGGATTCATCGCCGCCACTAACATAAAGTTAGCCGGAAAAACCACCGACCCTTCCGCCCTCGAAACGGTAATTCTCTTCTCCTCCATGGGCTGACGAAGGGCCTGCAACACATTGGCTCGAAAAAGGGGAAGTTCATCCAGAAAAAGCACCCCATGGTGGGCCAAACTCACCTCCCCCGGCCTGATCCACCTGTTTCCCCCGCCGGTAATAGAAACATCCGAGGCTGTATGGTGCGGAGAACGAAAAGGGCGTCTTGTGAGAAGTGGACAATTCTCATCCAAAAGCCCGGCCACACTATACACCATACTCGTCTCTACCGCTTCCTCATACGTCATATCCGGGAGAATCCCCGCAAGCGCCCGGGCAAGCATGGTCTTTCCCGTCCCTGGAGGACCTACCATGAGAAGATGGTGCCCCCCAGCCGCCGCTATTTCAAGCGCCCGTTTGGCCAAAGCCTGCCCCCGTATATGCGACATATCTATGTCAACCCTAGGCGAAGAAGTCGCTCCCCTCTTTGGAAGAGAAAGAGCAGGCTTCTCCTTTCTCATCACATAGCCGTACGCTTCCTGTAGTGTATGAACCCCTATCACCTCAATCCCCTCTACGGTTTGCATCTCAGAAACATTGGAAGCCGGGCAGAGAATCCTCTCAAAACCCATCTGTTTGGCACGACAGGCTATAGGAAGCCCACCGGGAATAGGACGAAGCCTCCCATCAAGGGCGAGCTCTCCCACCACAAGAAGAGAATCAATATCCTCAGGAACTTCTCCCATACAGAGAATAGCCAGGGCAATAGGCAGGTCAAACAGGGTCCCCATCTTTTTGATACCCGCCGGAGCAAGATTCACAATAATCCTCTGCCCGGGAAAATGAAAACCCGAATTCTGAATAGCCACCTCAATCCGACGAACCGACTCTTTCACCGCCTGCGTGGCCATCCCCACAATCTCAAACTCCTTCACCTTGGGTTGAATATCCACCTCAATATCAATAGGAATAGCCTCAAGTCCTAAAAGAGACATACTCTGCATCCGAAGGATCATACCCGCCTCCTTTTTTCTCATACCTATATTATCGAAAAAGATTTGTGTTATTTGTTTGTTTTTGTCTTATTATTCACACAAAAAATGTGATTTTTTCAATACAATTCTTCTATTTCCTTTCATTGAAAAGAAATAAAAAAAGAAATTTTTTCGCACGCTTTTTTCACAGCCTCTTTTCACCAACTCGCAGAAAAAAATTGATAAAAATAAAAATAAAAATCATTATAAAAATCATTATAAAAAACTTGACTTTTTTCTCCTGGTCGCTTTATATTAAAGATAAAGAATATATGTCCAAGGAGGAATCTATGGAACAACAAACCTTCCGCATGCCCCTTTTGGGCGATGATTTTCCCTCTCTTTCCCTTCAAACCACGCATGGCATCCTGAATCTTCCCCAGGATATGAAAGGTTCATGGTTTGTGCTTTTCAGCCATCCTGCCGACTTTACCCCTGTGTGTACCACTGAGTTTGTGGCCTTTCAGGACCTGGCCGGCGAATTTGAAAAACTCGGGGTGAAACTGATTGGTCTCTCCGTAGATCAGGTCTTCAGCCACATCAAATGGGTGGAATGGATCAAGGAAAAATTAGGCGTGGAGATTACCTTCCCTATTGCAGCGGCCAATGATGCCATCGCCAATCAGTTGGGACTCCTTCACCCCGGCAAAGGGACAAACACCGTTCGGGCTGTCTTTGTGGTGGCTCCCAATGGCAAGGTACGTCTGGTGCTCTACTATCCTCAGGAGATCGGACGAAATGTAGAGGAGATTCTCCGTGCGGTCAAAGCCCTCCAGATCTCAGACAAAAATGGGGTGGCTATCCCTGCCAACTGGCCAAACAACCGCCTTCTCAAAGATAGGGTGATCATCCCACCAGCCAAGACCGTCAAAGAAGCCGAAGAACGTCTCAAAAAGTACGAAGGCTATGACTGGTGGTTCTGTCACAAGAGCCTTTAACCCAAACCTTCCTCTCCCCCAGGCTTACAGGCCTGGGGTTTTTTTATAACCAGCCAAAAGTCTCCTCCGAAAAAACTCTCCCACCTTTCTCACGTTTTTTCTTTTTTTCTTGACGAAATTACAGGAAAGGTGTATACTTATAGTGCGGACGGACTAGTCCGTCCAGAATACACGATGGGGTACTCTATGAAGATGATTGATCATATCCTTCAGAACTCCTTAGCCGACCTTGATAGAAAAATTCTCGAAGAGGCACGAAAGGCCTTCCTCACCTATGGGTATGCAGGAACCAACATTGACCAGGTGGCTCAAACCCTCGGTATTGGCAAAGGGACCATCTACCGCCATTTTCAGAACAAAGCCTTTCTCTTTCTTGCTGTCGTTATCTACACCTATCAGGAGATGATCGCCCATTTTCAGCCTATCCCTCAGATGACAGACCCTGAAGAAGCCTTTCACGCTTACCTCAAAACCCTCATCCAGCTCAACTATACCCTCAAACCCTTCTTTTCTCTTCTGAACCCCCTTGAATTTGGACGGGAATTCCAGCACGAATGTGGAAATAACCCCCAGATCAGCGCCCTCATGCAGCGTTTTCAAAAAGAAAAAAGTGAAGGGCTTGCCTTTCTCACCCAGATAGTGGAAAAACTCAAACAAAAGCAGGCCATCAAGAGTCCTCTTGAGGCCTCCAAGATTGCCAAAATGATCTTTGCCCTTGTCAATAACTACCTCAGAGACGAAACCCTTGACCCCTCTTCTCTTCAGAAAACCACCGATGATCTTGTGTACTTTATTCACCAGGCCATAGAATATCAATCACCCATTGTTAGGGAGGAACATATATGAAACATTCTTTTCTCATTCTCTTGCTCACCTTTTCGTGGGGCATGGCTCTTTCAGAGGATCTCTCAAAGCTTCTGGATATAGCCCTTGTCAACAACCCCACCCTCAAGCAGTATCGTCTTGATGTCCAGATCGCTCAGGCCCAATTCCAGCAGGCGTGGGCGGATTTTTGGCTTCCCGATATTTCTGCGGGAGCAAGCTTCACCTACCTCGATCCTGACACCGTCACCAGGGGCAAAATGACTGTCCCCCAGTACACCATGACCAACCTCAATCTTCCCGTGATGAGCGGGGGTATCCCCACAGGAGAATACGTCCCCGTTCCTACCATGATCCCAAGCGGGTTTACCACCAACCAGACCGTTTTTGCTGACAATTATGGCCTCCAGCTTCAGATTGCCAAGCCCCTCTTTTTAGGCTTTCGGCTTGCCAACAACCTCAAAATCCGTGAACTCAACCTCCGTTTGGCTAAACAAAAACTCCTTGATCAGGAACAAAGCATCAAGGCCTCGGTCATTCAGTCCTATTATAACCTTCTTCTTTTGAAAGAAAATATCCGTCTCTCCCGTCAGCTCAGTGAAGCCCTCCGCAAGCGTTATGAATTCATGCAGGCCAATTTCCGGGCGGGGCTTGTTTCTGACTACGATGTTCTCAAGGTAGAAGTCCAGTACAAAAACACCCTCCCCACCATCCAGCGATTGGAGAGTGCCTACACAACCGCCCTCCAGCAGTTCTGGCTCCTCGTGGGCACCAATACTGAACCCACGGGCAATCTCTTTGAAGCCACAAACCTGACCCTCTCGAAAACCAACGAAAGTGAAATAGTGCCATCCGTACTTTCCAACAATCTCTCTCTTGTTCAGATCAGAACCACCAAAGAGATACAGGAGTACACCAGGCGCATCCAGCAGGCGGATAGACTTCCTACGGTAAATAGTTTCTTTACCCTGAAATATGACTACAAAATCACCAATAGCGGGGACAAAGAACGCAACTGGAGTCCCTCGTGGTCTATAGGGGTTTCTGTGAGTATTCCCATTGATGAGTGGCTTCCCTTCTCCAAAAACAGTGCTGTCCTCAAAGAATCCTCTCTCTCACAGGAAAAAACGGATCTCACTCTCGCTACCCTTGAAGACCAGATTCGTCTTCAGGTGAGGAGTCTTCTCTCCCAGATAAACGATCAGAAACAGGCTATCGAAGCCCAGACCCTTAACATGCGTCAGGCACAACGGGGACTTGAAATGGCCAACGATCGCTATCAAAAGGGGTATATCTCCTCCCTTGATGTCACCGACGCTGAAACCTCCTACAGCCAGGCTCAGGTGAACTACCTGCAGGCTCTTTATGACTATGTCAATAGTGTTGTCAAACTCAAACAACTTCTCTACGAACTATAGAAAAAAGGAGGACTTTTATGATACACAAAAAACACCTGTTCACCCTTTTCACGGTCATATCTCTTGTGGGTATTCTTGTTTCCGGTTGTGCAGGGAAAAAACAAGCCCGCCAGCAGGAAGCCATCACGGTTCTTGTGCAAAAAGCCAAGGTACAACCCTTCCAGCAGTTCATTGACCTCAATGGCCAGATAGCCGGAAGAAACGAAGTCAAGGTCTATGCCGACGTCTCAGGAAAAATAGCCCAAATTTTGGTGAGAGAAGGAAGTTATGTCTCCAAGGGCTCGGTAATCGCCTATATTGACCGTGCTCAGGTAGGGGCTGAATATGCCCTTGCCCCTGTCAAGGCACCGATCAGCGGCTACATCACCTCTGTATCCGTCGTTTTAGGCCAGATGATAAGCCCCGGGACTATCCCCATCGCCTCCATTGGCTCTCTCACGGAGATGGATGTGCTTATCTCCCTTCCTGAAAGGTTTGTCCAGCAGGTCCAGATTGGCCAAACCGTTTATATCAAGGTAGCTGCCTATCCCAACGAACGTTTTGTAGCCACTGTATATAGAAAAGACCTCGCTGTCGATCCCACCAGCCGAACCCTCACCGTTCGTGCCCAGATCCAGAATCCAGAGGGAAAACTCCTTTCTGGTATGTTTGCTGATGTATCCATTTTAGTACGGGAGTCCAGTAGAAGTATTGTTATCCCGGCCAGTGCCCTCGTTGAACTTGAAAACGGAAGACAGGCCGTCTATATCAATCAGGACAATATAGCCCGCCTCCGTCCTGTCAAAGTAGCCTTTTCTTACAAAGACAGGGTGGCTATCCAAGAAGGTCTCAATGCCGGCGAAGAGGTGATTATTTATGGAAAAGAATTCCTCAAAGAGGGAACCCCCATCTATCCCGTTGAGGAAGAAAAATAGGAGGGCTTTATGTCATTACCAAAAATAGCGGTAGAACGCCCCGTCACCATGATTATGGGGCTTTTAGCCCTGATTATTCTCGGGGTGGTCTCTCTCTCCAAACTACCTGTGGATCTCACCCCCAATCTTGAGTTCCCTGCCCTGTCTATTGTGACCACCTATTCTCAGGCCTCTCCCCAAGAAGTAGAAAAATCCATCACAAGAGTTATAGAGAGTGCGGTCTCTGCTGTAAACGATATCGACTCCATTGAATCTACCTCTTCAGAGGGACGATCCGTGGTGACCATTTCCTTCAAATGGGGAACGGATCTCGATGCCCGGGCAAGTGATGTTCGGGAAAAACTCGACTTTGCCAAGCGCCTCCTCCCCAGTGATGCCTCCACTCCATCGGTTTTCAAGTTCTCCACCTCACTCATACCCACCATGATTATCAGTGTGGTTGGTTCAGAGGACCAGGAGTATCTCTACAACCTCGCAGAAAACCAGATCAAGCCCAAGATTGAACAGACACCAGGGGTGGCCAGCGTCAACCTCAATGGAGGAATAAAAAAAATTGTCTCCATAGAAGTATACAAAAACCGTATCGAAGCCTATGGTATCAGCATTGACTCCATTGCCAATATCTTGGCCCTTGAAAACCAGAACCAGGCGGGGGGATATACCTATGAAGGGGTGTACAAATACCTCCTCCGCACCCAGGGAGAATTCAAAACCCTTGAAGACATAGAGAATGTGGTGATCACCGTGAAAAACGGCATCCCCATTCGTGTCAGGGACGTGGCCAGAGTTTCCTATGCCAACAGTGATACCCAGGGCATTGTGAGGGTGAATGGGAAACCAGCGGTGAGTCTCACCATCTACAAGCAGGCGGATAGAAACACCGTGCAGGTCTCCAAGGATATCCACAAAACCCTCGATGAACTCGCCAAAACCCTCCCCCCTTCTCTCAAGATTGAAACCATCCTGGATACCGCAGAGTCTATAAATGCCTCTATTGCCAATGTCCGGAATGCCGCTCTCCAGGGAGGGCTTTTGGCCATTCTCATTCTTCTCATGTTCCTCTGGAATTTCAGAACGGTGCTTATCATCGGTATCTCTATCCCCACCTCGATTATCGCTACCTTTATCACCATGTACTTCTTTGGGGTTTCTCTCAATATTGTCTCCCTCGGTGGGCTTGCCCTTGGGGTTGGTATGATGGTGGATAGCTCCATTGTGGTGTTAGAAAACATCTTTTACTATCGCCAGAAGGGCTACGGCAGGTTCAAAGCGGCCATCATGGCCTCTGAAGAGGTGATGCTCCCCATTATTGCTTCAACCCTTACCACCGTAGCTGTGTTTCTCCCTATTGTGTTTGTCGAAGGGTTTACTGCTCAGATCTTCAGGGATCTTGCTCTCACGGTCAGTATCTCTCTTCTGGTTTCCCTTGTGGTCGCTATCACCGTAGTCCCCATGCTTGGGAGCCAGATGGTCCACATAGAAGAAAATCCTCTCCTCAGGCGTTTTGAAGACGCCTTCAACCGTTTCTGGAACGGCTTTGTGGGCTGGTATGAGAAGAGACTTGTTTGGGCTTTAGCTCACAAAAGAAAAGCCCTCATCAGTATCTTTAGCAGTTTTATTCTCATTGCCATCGTCATCCTTATTTTCATAGGAAAGGAAGGAATGCCACAAACAGACCAGGGACAATTCAGCATCCGCGCTCAGTTTCCCGTGGGGACAAGACGGGAGTATGTGGATACCATCACAGCCAAAATGGAACAAACCATTCTTGACACCATAGGCAAAAACCTCAAAGCCATGCAGATTCAGATCGGGACGGGTGGTCTTCTCGCCTTTGGAGGAGCAAACGACTATACCGTCAACATGCGTATCACCCTTGTCTCACCCAAGAAGAGACTCAAAAAGATAAACACCATCATAGAAGAGGTGCGGACAGCCTTAAGACCATTTCCGGCAAAAATCACCCTCCAGAACTCAGGAGGGTTCATGATGGGTGGAGGCTCGGCCCTCACCATCGAAGTTCAGGGAGACGACCTTGAACAGGGAGAAAAACTCGTCAACAAGCTCATCAAACTCGCTGAAGATGTCCCGGAAATACGCAACGTGTCAGCAAACCGAAGCGATGCTCTACCTGAAGTGGTGCTCCGTATCAACAGGGTGGCCGCCTCCAAGCTCGGCTTCAATTCCTACAGCCTTGCCCAGACCATCAAGACTGCTTTTGGTGGAAAAACGGCTACCCGCATGGCGGCCGAAGGGGGGGATATGGATGTGATTGTCCAGTTAGCTGAAGAAGACAGATCCTCCATTGATGACATCTACAGCCTCCAGATCCCCTCACCGGTCGGAAGACTTGTCCCCCTTGCTTCCCTGATTGATCAGACCAAAACCACAGGACCAACCGCCATTTCCAGAAAAAATAACCGCCGTACTGTCACCATCTCCATGGACTATTATGGCAAGAGTCTCAATCAGGTGATTTCCAGCCTCCAGAGCCGGATCAAAAAGGAAGTCTTTGTTCCCAAGGGCTTCTCTCTCTCCTATGGGGGATCCTTCAAGGATATGCAGGAATCTTTCTCACAACTTACCCTTGCCCTTCTGTTGGCTATCTTCCTCGTCTATGCGGTGATGGCCTCACAATTTGAGTCTCTCTGGGCACCGTTTGTCATCCTGTTTACCATTCCCTTTGGACTGGTGGGATCCCTTGTGCTTCTCTTTATCACCGGCCAGACCCTGAACACCATATCCTTCTTGGGATTCGTGATTCTCGTGGGTATCGTGGTCAACAATGGTATCATCCTGATTGACCATATGAATAACGGCATGAAAGCCGGAATGAAACCGGACGAAGCGGCAAGAGAAAGTGGAGTACGAAGGATTCGGCCAATTATGATGACTACCCTTACCACGATTTTAGGACTCATCCCCATGGCCCTGGGAATCGGTGAAGGATCAGAACTCTACGTTCCCTTAGCTATCTCTATCCTTGGGGGACTCTCGCTTTCTACCGTGATTACGCTGGTGGTCATCCCTACCGTCTATGCTGGTCTTCGAAACCGCATTCCTATCAAAGTTCACCAGGACTAACGACAAAAAAAGCCCGCCGAAACACCGGCGGGCTTTTTCTTATCGACCGTAAATCTTGGTGAGATGAGCGAGGCGCCTCGCAAGGGCTGGTTTGAGATCCGAAGACTTCATCCTCCATTGCCAGTTACCAGAGGCCACACCGGGAAAATTCATTCTCGCACTCGACCCAAGCCCCAAAATATCCTGCATAGGAGCAATAGCAATGCGAGCTACAGACGCCCATGCTGCCTGAATGAAATCCCACCACACTTCCTTTCCATTACTCTTGAGGTACTCGAGAGCGTACTGCTGATCCGAAGGTTTGGCCTTTTCAAACCACCCTCGACAGGTATCATTGTCGTGTGTCCCTGTATAGATCACCGAATTGGGCACCATCTGATGGGGAAGATGATCGTTTTCCTCATTGGAGTCAAAGGCAAACTGGAGCACCTTCATCCCGGGGAACTGGAAATGATCCCGAAGTTCCACCACGTCAGGGGTAATCACCCCAAGATCCTCGGCAATAATCGGAAGTTTCCCCAAAGCCTTTTCCACAGCGGTAAACAAAGCCATCCCCGGGGCTTTCTCCCACTGCCCATTGATGGCTGTTTTCTCCCCATAGGGAATAGCCCAGTAGCCTGCAAAACCACGGAAATGGTCGATACGAATGATATCCACCAGTTCCATCATGGACTCAATGCGGCTAATCCACCACTGGAAATTGGTCTTCTCATGCTCCGGCCAGTAGTAGAGGGGATTGCCCCAGAGCTGTCCCGTTGCACTGAAATAATCAGGTGGAACTCCTGCTACCTTGGTTGGCTTCAACTCAGGATCAAAGTAGAACAATTCAGGATGAGCCCATACATCCGCACTATCCATGGCCACAAAAATGGGGATATCTCCTACAATCTGAACACCATTTTTGTTGGCATATGCCCGGAGATCATGCCACTGATCAAAGAAAAGATACTGCCTGAACTTCTGAAAAACAATCTTGTCAGCAAGTTTCAAACTGTAGGCTTTGATGGTTTCCGGCTTGCGGAAACGGACATCTTTTTCCCACTCAAGCCAGGATCTTCCCCCAAATTCCTCCTTCAAGGCCATAAACAGGGCAAAATCATCAAGCCAGTTTTTGTGTCTTTCACAAAACCTCTCAAACTTCTCTTTCAACAGAGGCTGTTTTTCCGCTTTTACCACAAAGTTTTCATACGCCTTGCGCAGGAGAGGAAACTTGAAGTGAATCACCGCTCCATAGTCCACCTTGTCCTCTGGAAAAACCGGCGCCCCTTCTAAATCCTTCTTCGAAAGCAGCCCCTGTTCCACAAGAAGTTCTAAATCAATCAAAAGAGGATTGCCCGCAAAGGCAGAAAAACACTGATAAGGGGAATCGCCAAAACCTGTTGGTCCTAACGGGAAAACCTGCCAGAGCTTCTGCCGGGCACTGACAAGAAAATCCACAAAACGGTATGCCTCTTTCCCCATACTCCCTATACCATAACGGTTCGGGAGTGAGGTAATATGAAGAAGCACACCGCTACTTCTCGGAAACTGCATAGAATGTATCCTCCTCACAACATGAACATTTTTCTCCCTTCCGGAAAAAATCCACTCCCATCCTCCCTTTCCCCACCACCTATAGAAAAGCCTACCGTTTCACCGCAGGCTTTCGTTTCTTGCCGGATCCTGAGGCAGGCTGGGGCTTTATCTGGATCTGTATTTCATCATTCTGAAGGTCAATAATAGCCTCAAGTGGCACCGTTCCACGCACATGAGCCTGCTGAAGAAGAAGCTTTTCTGCTAGCGGCTCCTCTATGAGGTTAGAAATTGCCCTGGCTAACGAACGGGCTCCATAACGGGAATCGTACCCTTTTTTGACGACATTCTCGATAACCGCTGGTGTCACGGAGAGGGTAATGTTATTCAACAGAAGCTCCTGCTGGAGCTGGCGCAAAAACTTCTGAGCAATGAGTCCCAAAACCTTTTCTTCGAGAGGCTCAAACACCACAATATCATCAATACGATTGAGAAACTCAGGCTTGAAGAAATGTTTGATCTCCGCCATCACCTTGTCTCGAAGAGATTGCTTTCTCCCCTTTTCATTTCCAAAACCAAGCATCTCCTGATTGGTATAAAAATGCGTCCCAAGGTTTGAGGTGATAATAATCACCGTATTTTTGAAGCTCACGGTATGCCCAAGACTATCCGTAATATGCCCCTCGTCCAAAATCTGAAGAAGAACATTGTACACATCGGGATGAGCCTTTTCAATCTCATCAAAAAGAACAATCGAATACGGTTTTCGCCTCACCTGTTCGGTAAGCGTCCCACCCTGCTCATACCCCACATACCCGGGGGGAGCCCCCAACATCCTGGAAACATTGAATTTCTCGCTATACTCACTCATGTCAATCCTGATCAACTCATTCTCCGAACCAAAGAGAAATTCAGCCAAAGCCTTGGCAAGAGCGGTCTTCCCCACGCCGGTTGGACCCAAGAAAAGAAAACTCCCAATGGGCCTTTTCGGATTTCGTATACCGGCAATATTCTTTTTAATCGTTTTTGAGATACGATCAATGGCCTCATCCTGCCCCATGATGCTCTCTTTCAAGGCCTGATCCATGGTGAGAAAACGACTCTTGTCCCTCTCCCCATCTAAACGATGGATAGGAATATTGGCGATCGAAGAGACAATATATTCTATCTCCTTCTGATCAATCACCACCGTCCGGGCACTTTGATGAGAGAGCCACTCAAACTTCTTGTGATCATACTCTGCCTTGAGTTTCTGAAGGGCGTCCCTGATAGCCGCTGCCTCTTCATACACCTGTTTACGCACCACCTGTTGCTTTTTCTGTTCAAGCTCCGCTATCTCTTTTTCCAGACGGGAAAGCTCCTCCGGCTTTTCGGTGAGATTACTCCCCCAATAGGCCCCAGCCTCATCCAGAAGGTCAATGGCCTTGTCTGGAAGATGTCTATCCGTGATGTATCGATTGGCAAGATAAGCCGCCATCTCTATCGCCCTATCCGTATATCGTACCCCGTGAAAGACCTCATAACGTGGCTTGAGATGCTGGAGAATCTCAACCGTTTCTTCCACCGTAGGCTCCCGTACTACCAGCGTCTGAAAACGACGGGCAAAGGCCTTGTCCTTCTCGATATACTTGCGATACTCATCAAAGGTGGTCGCCCCAATACACCGAAGGGTTCCTCGTGCAAGAGCCGGCTTGAGCATATTCGAAGCATCAAGGGCTCCTTCTGCGTTTCCAGCCCCTAAAATAGTATGAATCTCATCAATAAAGAGAATGACATTATCCGATTCCTCTACCTCTTTGACAATATTTTTCATCCTCTCCTCAAACTCTCCCCGGTACTTGGTTCCTGCCACGACAAGCCCGAGATCAAGCAGAAGAATCCGTTTGCCCAACAGCCGTTGGGGAACCTCACGCCGTACAATGAGCTGGGCTACCCTTTCTACAATGGCCGTTTTCCCCACTCCCGGTTCCCCTAACAAAAGGGGATTGTTTTTCTGGCGACGATTGAGAACCTGGATAAGCCTTTCAATCTCCTTCTCACGACCTATCACCGGATCCAGCTGGCCCTGTTCAGCAAGACTGTTGAGATTTCTGGTAAATTTATCCAAAAAGGGCGTTTTGCTCCGCTTTTTCCCACCGGCAACCGCCTCACCATACCCCACCACCCGAACAACCGCCTGCCTCACGATATCAATATCAATCCCACGATTGGCAAAAATAATAGGGATAATCGCCTCTGGATTATCACTCTCGTAGAAAAGGGCAAGTAAAAGGTGTTCCGTTCCCACTGTTTGATGGCCAAGAAGACGGGCCTCCTCCTTACTCCAGGCTAAGACATTGCGAAGACGCTGAGAAAAATGAAGTCCCCCCAAGGTAAGCACATTGGTGCTTTTGCTTTTGAGAATGGTGGAGACCTCCCTCACTAAATCCTCTCTATCAAGTCCAAGTTCTTCGATGGTCTTCACAGATTCAGCCTCATTATCCCTCATGAGAGCCAGGAAAAGATGTTCAGGAAGAAGCTGATCACTAAAAAACCGCCTCGCTTCCTGCTGGGTATACATCGAGATAACACGCTGAGCCCGTGGAGAAAACTCTGAAAAATCGTTCATACCAAAGCCCCTGAATTTCTTTTTGACCTGAGTTTCAGGTGAACACGCCGTAGCCAGGTATTCACCTCTCGCCAGCGAAGGTGATTGCCCTCTTCCTGATCCAGTTGATACTCATAGGCAATAGCCTCATCAGAATAGGTGAAAATAAGCCTTCGCATCTCCTCCTGCTGGGGAAGATCAAGGATATTCTGCTGAGCTAACATATCAACAAGCCCGAGGTAATACACCATATCCTCGTAGGAGAGGGCATCAAACTCCCTCACTTCCCCAAGCTCCATATAACACAATCGACGTTCTTCCTCATCCTGCAAAATCTCCTGACGAGCCGCCAGTTCAAGCGAAACGATATGTTGTACAAAACGCTGAAACTCCTCCTGCATCTCCTGTTCAGAAAGTCCCAACGAGTAGTAATTAAAGACATAAAAAAGAGGAGAAGAAGACTCATCGTGGACAAAGTTGACCACCATATAACTCATCTGGTTAGCATACTCCACAAGGGGCTGTATCCTCTTCAGGCTCACAAGCCCCCAGAGATTGAGAATCACCGAAAACCTGAGACCAGTCCCTACATTCAGAAGGGAAGCCGTCAGATACCCCTTTTCCTCATCAAAGGCAAAATCAATATGCTTCTCCATCTTTCGGAGAACAGGTACTAACCTTTCCATCATAAAGGGAATACGATACCCCATATCACAGGCCTGTAAGCGGATATGATCATCCTCAAGAAGCATCAGAGTCCACGCCCCATCCGGAGAAAAACCAAAAGTTCTCCCTTGTCTGACAAAGTTTTGCGAGATAACCCTGCGTGCATACCAGCGAAGAAGCTCCTCAGAATCGAAGCCCTCTGTATGAAGAAAAATAGCCTCAGGGAAAAGCTTCCGAAGAAGTTCCGTAAGTGCCTCATCAAGTTCAAAGGCCTCCCGTTCTGACATCCGCCAGGGAAAGGTCCTTCCCTCAATATTTCTCGCAAACCGTACTCGTGAACTCCACACCACCTGATCAAGCGAATGCTTCTTGTCCGGACTGCTGTGAGGAAGGGTGATATACTTCATACGCTATCCCATTGCTGTTTCCCAAGGATTCGTTTTAATCGCTTGTGAACCCTTGCCGCTTCCTCATAAGCCTCCTGGGCCAGAAGATGACGAAGCCGGCGTTTGAGATAATCAATCTCCTTTTGAATCATAAGATAATAGGTATAGCGTGGAGGAATCATTCCCCGATGAACGGGACCACGCTCAATATCAAGAATCATCTCCTTGATGGTCCCCCTGAAGGTCTCATAACACCACGGACACCCTAAATAGCCACTCTCTTTGAACTCCTCGTAGGTGAGACCACAGCGACAACGAACCCTTTCCTTCTGGGAACGCTGGGTTTCAATGGTATGAATCTGAGAGGCAATCTCCCCCAAAAGAGAACGCACCTCACTGATCATCTGGAAGACCTCTTGCCCCCCCTTTTCAAGGAGCATGGACATTTCTTTGCCCACTTTGGGATTGTTTTCGAGAAGTTTCATGGCACAACGAGTACAGAGAGACATCTTTTGAGGCTTGTCATCTCGATACACGTGAACCTCAAAGATCCCTTCCTGTCTCCCACAGAGATCACACCGCTTCTTTTGCATACTCACCTCTCCTCCCTAATTATCGTAAGGGAGGCCTCAAAATCTAAAACGCTTACGCTATAATTTTAGCATATTTCTCTGTTATCGTCAAATCCTTGTGCCTCTCGACAAAGCAAAAAATACGACCATCCCTCCACGTGGAGAACGCCCCTTCGTCAATCCTTTCTTGCCAGAAAAAACCAGAGATTCGAGACCCTTGCACGGGTGTTTTCTTC
>FQKF010039507.1_pt1 | contig 14685 bp, 13 predicted proteins | sample 1504521 | NCBI WGS metagenome assembly FQKF01 (sample SAMEA4475357, study PRJEB15587) | soil metagenome | biome: Soil; feature: Field | place: India | collected 2015-03-11 | depth 0 m
TTTTTTTTTTTGCGTAAAAAGAGATGGTATGCCATTACCTATTCAAAATTATTGACCCCATGCCTGTCCTTTTTCTTGCCCGCCAGGAGGGCTTCAGTGCATTTCAAGGTGCGTTCTCCTACAATGCTTCGGCACGGTCTATTTGACTTTTGGCACCCGCTATATGCCTTTCTGTCTGTTTTCGGTTAGTTGTAATCAGGTATGTCCCTGCAAGCGGGTGAGCCATACCGGGGCGCATTTCAGCATTGGTGAGTTTTTGGTCGAAGAGGACTAGCCCGTTCAGCGAGGGTCAGACGCGCCCGTGGCTGTAAGAGTCGCCCAAAGCAGATGTACAGCTGGTCGCAAACTGGATTGAGCCCTACCTGCACGCCCGATAAAGGCCGCACGCTGGAGACGGTCTGGAGCGAGAATTGCCGATATTGCCCATGTTAGTCGTCTTTGTGTCTCACCTCGGGCCGCATTTGCGGAAAGAAGAGCACTTCCTGGATGGTGGTTTGTCCGGTGAAGAACATGGCTAATCGGTCAATGCCGAAGCCGATACCGGCGGTGGGCGGCATGCCGTACTCTAAGGCGCGGAGGAAATCCTCGTCGGTAGCCATGGCCTCCTCGTCGCCGCGTTCGGCCCATCGACGCTGTTCATCGAAGCGTTTGCGTTGCTCTAAGGGGTCGTTGAGCTCAGAATAAGCATTAGCCACTTCCTTGCCGTTAATGTAAAGCTCAAAACGCTCGACCAAGTCAGGTTTGCTGCGGTGTTGTTTGGTTAAGGGCGACATTTCGATGGGATAGTCGAGGATGAAGGTGGGCTGGATGAGATGTTTTTCCACCTTTTCACTGAAGATTTCATCCAAGAGTTGGGCAATGCCCATACTTGGGTCGGTTTCGATGTTGTGCTGGTCGCAGTAGGCGCGCAGGTCGCGCTCGGTAGCGGTTTCGATATCCAAGCCGGTGTATTGACGGATGGCTTCACTCATAGTGAAGCGGGCATACGGGCCGGCGAAGTTGAGCAAGTGCTCGCCATATGAGATAATGGCTGAGCCGTCGTCGTTCAGAGCGCGGGCGACACCCTCGAGCATTTGCTCCGTGACGCCCATGAGCCAGTAGTAGTCTTTGTAGGCCACATAGAACTCCATGAGCGTGAACTCGGGGTTGTGTGTGCGGTCAATACCTTCGTTTCGGAAGACCTTGGCAAACTCATACACGCCGTCAAAGCCGCCCACGATGAGGCGCTTGAGGTACAGCTCATTGGAGATGCGTAGGTACAGCGGCATATCCAGCGCATTATGGTGCGTGATGAAAGGCCGGGCCAGCGCGCCGCCATAGACGGGCTGGAGGATGGGCGTTTCCACTTCGAGCAAGCCGAGCTCATCTAAGTAGGCCCGCATGGTGCGGATCATTTTGCTGCGCTTGATGAAGATCTGGCGGTACTCGGGGTTGACCGTCAGGTCCACGTAGCGCATGCGGTGGCGCAGTTCTGGGTCGGTAAAGGCGTCGTGAACGTTGCCTTCGGCGTCGCGCTTCACAATGGGCAGGGGTCGCAGGCTTTTGGCCAACAGCTTCAGCGTCTGCACGTGTACCGTTACCTCGCCGGTGCGCGTTTTGAAGGCAAAGCCACGCACGCCGATGTAGTCGCCTAAGTCGAGCAGTTTTTTGATAACCACATCGAAGAGAGATGCGTCGTCGCCCTGTATGAACTCGTCGCGGCGCACGTACAGCTGGATGCGTCCGCTGCTGTCTTGCAAGTTCATAAACAGGGCCTTTCCGGCCTCGCGCACGGCCATAATGCGCCCGGCCAGCGAGACATCTTGATAGTTCAGGCGGTTTTTGGTGCCATCCTCCAAGGTTTCTTCTTGGTATTTGGCTACAATGTCGGCAGCGAATGCCGTAACCTCGAAGGCTTCAGCCGGATAGGGGTCAATGCCCAATTCGCGCAATTTGTGCAGTGCTTCGCGTCGGATGAGTTCTTGATCGGTCATATTATGAGTGATGTCTCAGCAGTTTGTTATTCAGGTAAATAAGCAATGATGTCTCGGTTGCCGCACACGGTTTGGTCCATGCGAACGTTCAGGGTGGCGTTGAGGGGCAGGAACAGATCTACCCGCGAGCCGAATTTGATGAAGCCCATGTCGTCGCCCTGTCGCACCGTCTGGCCCTCGGATACGTACCAGCAAATGCGTCGGGCCACGGCGCCGGCAATCTGGCGCATGAGGATCTGGTGCTCGCCGGTGTCGTACACTACGGTTGTGTGTTCGTTTTCCGTGCTGCTCTTGGGGTGCCAGGCCACTAAGTATTTGCCCGGGTGGTAGCGAAAGTAGCGCACCACGCCGCCCACGGGGTTTCGGTTAACATGGACATTGAGCGGCGACATGAAGATGGAGACCTGCAGGCGTCTTTCACCAAAGTACTCCGTCTCGATGACCTCCTCAATGGCGCAGATGCGCCCATCTGCAGGTGCATACACGATGCGGTTGTCGGCTTTTTCGATGGTGCGCACCGGGTTGCGAAAAAACTGCACAAAAAGGCCATAAACCACTAACGACAGCACAAGCACCAGCCAGAAATAAACCGACCCGGCAGCGCGAAAGGCAATATTGATGAGCAAAAGAAAAAGGCCGACTACGGTCAAAATAGCAAAGCCTTCTTGGTGTAGGCGTATGAACATATCCGTCATTTTCGTGGGGCGAAGGTCGGTAATTCAGAATAGAGGGCAACTGAATTTCATTTTTCAAATCGCAGAAAAGGACAGTGCGGGAAAGGCCTCTGAGCAGAGCGGTGCGAGCGCCAGATGTCGTAAAAAAAGGATACAGTTATATGGAAACTCATGTGCTGAAGAGGAAATGCCGATAAAAGATGATGCCTCTATCTAAAGCCAGAAGGGTTTCTTACCATAAAAAATACGAATTTCGATTAGGATTTCACCCAAAAATGCGTCGAATGATAAAAATCAAAGAAGTACATAACGCCAGTCAACAGCAGTCCTTTTTCTGTACTGATACATTTGTTGTAAAAGCATTTAACATGAGGTTTAAGATAGCTGTCTTAATAGCGTTCACCTGTTCGCATGTTTTCAGCCAAACGAGGTTTGAAACAGCCAACTTCAGCATGGTAATCAAAGGTACTTCCAATTTGCATGATTGGGAGTCGAGCGTCAGAGAGCTCAAGGCGGACGGTCTGCTAAGAATTGATGCCACAGGGGTTCAGGCCATTCAGTCGCTCACGGTAGAAATCCCAGTGAGGGCAATCAGAAGCACGAAGGGCTCCGTGATGGATAACAAGACTTACGACGCTTTCAACGCGAAAGAGCATCCCTTCATCACCTATAAGTTGGAGCAGGCGACTCTCAACAGAAAAGGCGACATCTATGACGTGGCCGCCTCCGGCAAGTTGACGATGGCCGGCGTAACCAACAAAATTGACCTGAACGTGCGCGGCAAAAGCGAGGACGACGGGAGCCTAACATTTAGCGGCTCAAGAAAACTAAAGCTCTCGGACTTCCAGATGAAGCGCCCTTCGGCTCTAATGGGCACCATTACGGTAGGCGACGAAGTCGAAGTCATCTTTCGGCTGACGCTGAGGCCTATCCGATGAAGCATACTACTTTTTGAAGTGCTAACCATTTATTTCACAACAAAACAATTTCCATTTTTATGAAAAACAGCCTAATACTTCCGACGCTTGCACTTTTACTGGGTGTTACATGGGCGTTTGCCCAGCAACCTCAACTCCAATACTATCGCGGATGGGATAAGGAGGCCATCAACATTTTTGAGCCGTCTAAAAAAGGCGAACAACCCGAGTACACGGGCTTCAAAATTCGCATCGGCGGCGCATTTACGCAGGATTTTCAGCGATACAAAAATGAGAATGCCGCTTTTTATGTTCCAACTTCGGCAACCAATCCGGAAAACAGAAACTTTCTGTACGGCTCCATTAAGGCAGAAGACTCGACGTCGTCGGTGCTATCCGGCTTCAATCTTGCAATGGCCAATTTGAATTTCGACATGCAGATTGGCGATGGTATTCGGGTATGCCTGGAGAACTACATGTCATCGCGCCACCACTTAGAATTTTGGGTCAAAGGCGGCTATATCCAGATTGACAAGCTGCCTATGTTCAATAACCCGCAGTGGTTTACGGATTACGTGAGGGTCAAAATCGGCCACTTCCAGCCGAATTTCGGCGACATGCAGTTCCGCCGTTCCGATGGGGGCAATACAATGTTCAACCCGTTTGTGGAAAACGGCATTCTCGATGCTTTCACGACAGAAATTGGCGGGGAGGTATACGTTTTCCCCGTTGACGGCTTTATGATAATGGGCGGTATGACTTCTGGTTTTATTAACGGCAACATCTTAAAAACTCCCGACGCCGTCAACAGCTTTGGCGTAGTGCCTACCAAGCGCTCGCCTTCTCTTTTTGGCAAGGTAGCCTATGACAAGCAACTGAACGACGACCTGCGCTTCCGCCTGTCGGCGTCGGTATACAACAACCCGAATTCGTCGCGCAACACGCTGTTTGCGGGCGATCGCACCGGTTCCCGCTATTTTGGCATCATGGAGCCGGCCAGAATCAACGGGATACCCATCTCTATTGGTACCAACCCTTCGAACCCCGCTACACAGAGCGGTCCGAACTTCACCTCCGGCCGACTCGACCCAGGCTTTGCTAACCGCGTAACGGCCATCTCCATCAGCCCGTTTATCAAGTTCAAAGGGATAGAATTTTTCGGTTCGTATGACATCGCTAACGGCGCCGTCTATGGCGATACGCTCCGGGGCGAGTGGAAAAATCGCTCTTTCAACCAACTCATCGCCGAATTGGTGTACCGCTTCCTGCCCAACGAGCAGATGTATGTCGGTAGCCGCTATATCAAGGTAACCGGCCAGCCCAACGGCCTGCGCTACAGCGCCGACGATGCGGGCAAAACGCCGGGCAGCCAGGCAGAAGTCGGCATTGACCGCCTGGCCTTTGTGGCAGGCTGGTTCCCAACCAAAAACCTGCTCCTCAAGTTTGAGTACATGCTTCAAAACTACACCGACTTCCCCAAACGCGATTATCGCCATGAGGGCAAGGTCAGTGGGTTTATGATCGAGGCTGTGATTGGGTTCTGACCCCAACCAGCCCGTACAGGAAAACGGAAGGTTTCGGGGCAGAAAGCAGGCGCCAGCCCCGAAACCTTTTCCTCTAAAATATGCCCCTAAAACCCCTTACCATTCAAATGCAATGAAAAAGCCTTCTTTCTTGCTGTTCTGGATTGTGGTGGGAGGTCTGAGCCTTAGCGCGATTTCGCTTGGGCCATCTTGTTCTCGCAACAAAATACGCTACTCTATCGTCAAACCAAGCAACCTGCTTTTGAGAGGCACGACGAACGTGAACAAATTCACCTGTACCTGCGAAGAGCAGTTCGGCTTTCAGGAGTTAGAAGTAGAAGTCGGCCACGGGGTCTCCAGGTTTCAGAGCGCCCGGTTGAGTATGGCCACTCGCAATTTCAACTGCAGAAACGGCCAGATGGAGCGCGACCTGCAAAGAGCCCTTAAATCCGAAACGCATCCTCGAATCTTCGTTGACCTGGTAGAAGCCCGATACCACCCGGATTTCTTAAAAAACCCCGATACGGGCTGGTTCGGTGTGGAGGCCCGCGTCAGCCTCACCATCGCCGGAACAACTAAAGAAAAAAACCTTCAGGCACAGGCCAGACGCATTTCAGAGAACCGGTTCGCCATCAAAGGTGCCAGAGTCATCCGGATGACCGACTTCGGCGTCGAACCGCCCACGGCCATGTTTGGCCTGATCCAAGTGGACGACCCGATCACCTTCCATTTTGATTTGACCGTTCAAATAGAGCCGGTTGCCCTTAACTAACACCCACCCGTCTCATCATTATGCAAAAGCTTCTCCTAAAAGGTTTCGTCGCAGGCGCCCTCTTGCTGGCTTTCAGTTATGCCTCACTATGGGGAATGGTGCGTCTCTTCCCGGAAATGGCAGAGCAATACTATAACCCCATCTTCGACATGGAAGGAGTCAAAACATATCTCTTCTTTTTACACCCGTTTATTCTGAGCTTCGCGCTAGCCTGGTTCTGGCATCGCTTTAAGGGCCAATTCCACGGTTCCTTCTGGCGGCGCGGCATCGAAATGGGACTAGTGTATGGCCTGGTCGCTCTCCTACCTTCCATGTGGATCACGTTCAGCTCACTGGCCATTTCCTTGCCGATGGTGGCTACGTGGCTGCTCTACGGCACCTTGCAGGGCATGATAGCGGGCATCGTATATGCCCGGATAAGCCCTTGAGCCAGCAAGCCTTGTGGCTTAAACAGGGCTGCCCCTCTGGCATCGAAGGTGAGGAGGGCTAAGGCATCTGTTTCGGTCGTGCAGGTATCTTCAGTGGTCGAGACTGCTGGTGCGTGCACGACGATTGACAGCCCTTGCCCGCGGCATTGGCAATTTTTCCGGATGTTTGCGCCTTACTTAAAGACGCATTGCCCGATGAAAGTAGTCGTCGTAGGCGCCACCGGCCTGGTTGGCTCCAAAATGTTGCAGGTGCTCGAGGAGCGCCGTTTCCCCGTAAGTCAATTGACTCCTGTTGCCTCCGAGCGTTCGGTGGGTAAGTTTGTCCGTTTTGGCGGCAAGCGCCATCGCGTCATCAGCCTGCAGGAGGCCATCGCACTGCAGCCAGACCTGGCACTGTTCAGCGCAGGCGGCAGTACTTCCAAAACCTGGGCACCGGCCTTTGCTGAGGTAGGCACGATTGTGGTGGATAATTCCAGCGCCTGGCGCATGGAGCCCGACAAAAAACTCGTCGTACCCGAAGTGAATGCTCACGTCCTGACGGAGCACGATCGCATCATCGCTAACCCCAACTGCTCGACCATCCAGATGGTGGTGGCCCTCAAACCTTTGCATGACCGCTACCGCATCCGTCGAATAGTGGTCAGCACCTACCAGGCCGTCACCGGCACCGGCGTAAAGGCCGTGCAGCAGCTCATGGGCGAGCGCCGTGGCAGAAGTGTCGAGCAGCCAGCCTACCCACATCCTATCGACCTCAACGTGTTGCCGCACATCGACGTCTTCTTAGACAACGGCTACACCAAAGAGGAAATGAAAATGGTGCTGGAAACCAAAAAGATCATGGGCGACGACAGCATCCGCGTAACTGCCACCACCGTGCGCGTGCCTGTGCTGGGCGGCCACTCAGAAGCCGTCAACGTCGAATTTGAACGCGACTTCAACTTAGAGGAGGTGCGCCAACTGCTGCGCCAGGCTCCCGGCGTCGTGCTGATAGACGACCCCACCCATAACCAATATCCCATGCCCCTGTACGCCCAGGATAAAGACGAAGTTTTCGTCGGCCGCCTACGCCGCGACGAAAGCCAACCCAACACCCTCAACCTCTGGGTAGTAGCCGATAACCTACGCAAGGGCGCCGCTACCAACGCCATACAAATCGCCGAATACCTCACCCAACGTAGAATTTTAAAGCCAAACGCCGCCAAACCGAATTGACCCACTAAATTTGCCCGCTCAAAAAATACGTTACACGTCATCCATCAGAGACATTTCATCCGACCCTGGCACAGCGCCACTAACCGCCCGTACAGCAATGAAGAACAAGATCGTAGTTTGGGGAACTAACGCCGCTGAAGAAAAGGTCCTGATAGCCTTAGAACTCAAGGCCGAAGACAACAAAGTGCTGCTCTACACCTTCCCGGAGGCCGCCGTAACTGACGCCTTCTACAACCAGATGATGAACGACTGGAAAAACGACAAGCCCGTCGAGTTTCCGGAGCACACCGTCATCGAGCGCCCCTTAGCCATCACCGACAGCCTGCTGCCCGACGACCTCAAAAGCGACGACCGCAGCGGCGTCCTGCAACGCGCTCAGACCGAGTGGCATTTCGTCGTGCTCTCCACCAAACTACACCAGGCATACCAGCAGGAACTGGCCGAATTCAAGGAAAAAATAGCCGCCCTGCAAAACTTCGACGAAGGCATCTGGGAAGACCTGCGTGCTTTTTGGGACAAGGTCCAGGAGCAAACCCGCGAGCGCAACCTCTTCCGCAGCCACGCCGACAGCCTGCGCGACAACATCAACGAACTCTTTGAGAAACTCCGCTTATTGCGCAACCAGATGCAGCAGGAGGCCAAAAGCGCCTCGCAAATGGTATATGATGCTTTTATCGCTCGCTTAGAAGAAATCGAGCAGCGCATCGCTGCCGGCAGCGCCAAAATCAGCACGGTCTTTGAGGACCTCAAAGTCATCCAGCGCGACTATCGCGACGCCAAAATGACCAACGAACACCGCAACCGCCTGTGGGACCGCATTGATAAAGCCTTCAAGGCCGCCAAAGAGCGCCGATTCGGCCCCAGCGTCAACGAAGGCTCCATCGCCGACCGTCTAGAGCGCCGCATCGCCGGCCTCAAAGAAGCGGCCCAACGCATCCAGGACAGCATCCGCCGCGATGAAGAGGACTTAGAGTTCCAAAACCGCAAAATCGCCACCACCGAGGGCCAGCTCGAAGCCCAAATCCGCGTAGCTAAAATCAAAATGATTGAGGAGCGCCTCAACGTCAAGCGCGAAAAACTCAAAGAGGTGCTTGGTACGCTGAGCGGCCTGGAGCGCCAGCTGGCTAAATCCAAAGAAAAAGAAGCCGCCCGTGCCGCCAAAGAAGCCGAGCGCCAACGCTTCGAGGCTGCCAAAGCAGCAGCACAGGCCGAAATCGCCCAGCAGGTGGCCGCCGCCAAAGATGCAGGACAGGCACACACTGAGTTGACACCCGCCGATGCGCCAACACCCCCCGAAGAAGTGCCTGGCGACAATGCGTTTAAAGTAGCCGCCCGCGTTGCCGGCGAAAGCCTGCAAGATGCCGTAGACACCGCCCGCGCCATCGGCCAAGTACTGGGCGAAAAAGCCGAAGAAGCCGCCGACAAGGCTGAAAATTGGTTAGAAGAAACACTGGATAAGGCCGAAGACGTCGTCGAAAAAATCGCCGAAAAAGCCGAGGACCTCGCCGAGGAAGTGGCCGAAAAAGCGCAGGGCTTCTTAGAGAATATCTTTGAGAAAGTCTCGGAAATTACTCGCGAAGTGGCCGACGACATTGGCCGGGAGAAAAAAGAGGCCGCCGACGAAGCCGACGAGACGCCCGCATCTGTAGCAGGCGAAGAAACCGTAGAGGTATTCGTTGAGTCAGCAGAGGAAGAAACCACTGAAGCCGGCGCACCCAAAAAGCGCGCGTCTAAAAGGAACACCCCTGCCGACAAGGCCTCCGACACGCCGCCCACCGATGCCCCGTAACCGCCAAACTTGTTTGGCCTACATCAAAAAGGCCGCCGCTGGACTCCTACTCTAGGCTCGGCCTTTTTTATCCATCCTCGGGCGAAGCCCCTTCCAAGGCCGCCTGTGCAGCGGCGTATAACCTCGCCCAAAAAACACCCTCCTCTTCCTCCGGGGAAAACCTTACCACAGTATCCGCCTGCTGGTAACACGCCTGCCGCTCCAGCCACCGTCGGCGGACGGTCTCAGGCGTCGCCTGCTCCAGCAGAGGGCGTTTGTGCCGCTCGTTGCCTTGAAGCCTTGCCCACACCACCTCAAAGGGTACATCTATCCATAGCATGGCGCCGTGGGCACGCATCCAGGCCAAGTTGTCGAAAAAACAGGGGGTACCGCCGCCCGTAGCAATGATGCCGGGCGGGTTTTCGGCCAACGAATGCAAATAGCGCCGCTCTATTACCCGAAAGGTCTCCTCACCCGCGTGGGCGAAAAGGTCAGCAATAGCTACCCCCTCTCCGACTTCGATGAGGCTATCCAGGTCTGTGAATGGCAGCGAGAGTACCTCGGCCAGGTGCTTGCCCCAGTAGGTTTTGCCGCTGCCCATGAAGCCGATGAGGAAGAGGTGCTTTTTCATGCCGGTTGCGGGCGTTCGGCACCTTGTGGCGTTTTCGGAAAGCACACCCAGAATTCCGAGCCTTTGCCCTCCTCACTTTCAAAGCCAATATCGCCACCCATCAGTTCCACGTATCGCTTCACGATGTACAGCCCTAGGCCTGTGCCTTGCACGTTGGTGGCGTTGGTCGCCCGGAAAAAGCGCGAGAACAGATGCTTCTGGTCGGCCACCGGGATACCCACGCCCTCGTCGAGCACGCGTACGCGGGTTTCATCGGCGTCAATGCGCGAGCAAACGCGAATGTTAGCCCCCTCCGGCGAGTATTTGCTGGCATTCGACAGCAGATTAATGAGCACGTGCTTGAACAGCCCGGCATCCAGTCGGGTCAGTTGTTCCCCTTCGTGCTGATGCTGAATAGTCTGACCCGGACGAAGCAGCAACGCCATTTCTACAATAGACTCCTCTATTAAATGAGGCAGATGGATTTCGGCCAGCTGAGGCTCCGTCTTGCCCTCCTCGAGCTTTCCCAGAGAAAGAAACTCAGTTAGAATCGTATTCAGGTTGTTGACCGCCGTCTGGATACGAAGGGCGTGTTTTTTAATGTTTTCCACATCGCCCCGATCGGCGTATGACTTAATGAGCGCTGCCGAAGAGAGCACGGTGCTTAGCGGTGTGCGGAATTCGTGTGAGGCCATTGAAACAAAACGGCTCTTCAGTTCGCCGATTTCGCGCTCAGCGGCCAGCGCTTCGGCCAGTTCGTTCTTCGCCTGCTCGAGTTCCTGGGTGCGCTGGCGAATCTTTTCCTCCAGACCTTCATTAAGGTTTTGCAGTTCGATGGCCAGTTGCTCCAGCTGTTGGTTTTGGCGTATGATGCGCTGCTCGTTCTCCTTTCGCGTGGTATTGTCTATCACAAAGGCCACGACAAACCATCCTTTTTGGGTGCGGAAAGGGCTAAGGCTGACCTCTACGGGAAACTCGACACCATTCTTGTGCTGCGCGTAAAGGTCTATACCGGTACCCATGGAGCGGGGGCGCGGATTTGCCCGATAGTCTTCGCGGTGCCGCTCGTGCACGCGCGAAAAGCGCTTGGGGATAAGGGCTTCAATGGGGCGGCCCTTAAGCTCCTCTGATGAGTATCCAAAGAGCCTTTCTGCCGCCGGATTGAGCTGAACGACCTGCCCCTGGTTGTTGACGATAAGGATCGCGCTGGAAGCATGCTGGAAGAGCGCCTGCAGCTCCTCGCGTTGCTCGCTTTCCTCCCGCCGCATGTTTTGGATGAGCAGCACTACATAAACGCCTGCCCAGATGCTAACGACCGTGAAGGCGCGCCCAAATAGTAACGGCTGAAGCGGCAGTGGGATACCCTCATATTGACGCACGACGGCGGCGCCCAGCGTAAGCGCTGTAGCAGCCATAGCAGCCAGCAGCACATCGTTTCGCTCCCGAAAAAAAATGCCGAACAGGACGGCAAACACGTGCAAGAACGGCACGCTATCGCTGTCTATAAACCAGACATCCAGAGCGAAAACGCCCAGCATAAGCGCACCGGCAATCAGACCCGGCGGAAGGCGCAAGGAAGGCACGGAGGTGTGTGAACGAACACCATGTTGCATGGGGCAAAGGTGCAAAACGGCGCGGATTTCCTATAAGACAATCCTGCGGGAAGTCGCTACGGAAGCCCCAGTATGGCACGTGCTTTCTCCCGATAAAGGTGTCGCGGCTGTTGAGCGATACGCTGCAACTGTTCCGCAGATTCCGAACGTTGCCCAGCCCTCAAGTAGGCCAGCGCGATGTACCACTCCGCCTGTTGGTAAGGTATTTTTGCTACGGGTGGCACCTGCTGCAAAACGGCGAAAGCCTCACCGGTGCGGCCGGCGTTTAGCAGACAGGTGCCCCGGAGGACTAATGCCATCGGGCGAGCCTCGAAATCGGGAGTTTCGAGGACTTTTTCCAACAAGGGCAGGGCCTCGGCACACTGCCCTTGGGCGTACCACTGTCGGGCGCGCGCATAGTCATCTTCAGCCTCTGCACCTAAGGTGGTGCTGATTTCCACAGGTCTGAAGTACTCCTGGAAGAGTACCTGAGGGTCCTTTGCCGCAATAGGCGCCTCTGCAATCGTAGGTGCCGTTTGCATCAGCCACCAGACGCCGGCGACGAGCAGAAGCACTGACAATGCGGCTAAGGCTAAGCGGCCCCAGCGCGGCTGCAGCACGCCTTCAGGGCTGGGGCTGACAAGGGTATCTTCAAGGAAGTCCTGGATCTTCCACCGCCACAGGTGAGTGCGCAGCAGGCGGCGGCTGCGCTGTTGGAGGCGTTTGCGGCGGTCGAGCGCACCTTGCGCCCGCACAGCAAGGCGAGAGACTCGATGCAGGCGAACTTCGAGGGCCAGCAAAGAGTCTTTTTCCAACTCTGCCTCAAAAGCGGCGCATTCCTCTGGCGATAAGAGACCGTCTATGTAACGTTCGATGCGGGTAGCGAGGGCGTCGTTCATGGTGCGTTTATTTTAAATAGTTAACGATTAAAAGCGTTTCCTCCGGAGCCAGGCGCACAGGTCATGACAGATGGCCTGCTGTTGCTGACAAGCTTCTTTCAACGCATGCCGCAGACTTTCCATGCCTCGGGAAACCATCTCGTGGGCCACGCGCTCGGTCTTGAAACCGTGCAGTTGCGTCAGCTCCTCGTAGTCGTAGCCGTCCAGCTTGTCCACCAACAGTGCGCGGCGCTTAGGCGGCATCCCGTCTAAGGCCATCTGGAGGCAGGCCAAAATGCGTTGTCGGCGTCCTCGCCCTTCGGCTTGATCTTCGTGTCGGAACAACTCTTGCATGTCTTCTTCTGAGTGTTGCAATGTGTCGAAGAGCCACTGCGGCAAATCCAGCATCCTGTTGGACTGGCTCAACGGCTCTATTTTCACTTTTGTCGTACGCCGCCGCACCATATCAATGCTGCGCCGGCGCGTCAGGGTGTACAGCATTTTGCCCACACTTTCAATGGCCTCGCCGGCATATATCTTCTGATCTAATTCGACTAAGGCATCGGTGAACGCCATGGCCGCCTCCTCGTAGGACAAATGCAATTCGCGCACACCTACCTGGCGCACCAAGTAAAAAAAACGCTTCTGAATAAACCTGTTGGCTCGCTCTCGAGGAGAGCCGCCCTGCCGGATCATTGCGCAGAGTTGGTCGCTGTTCATATTCTGTGGTCATAACCATAACAGCCCTGAGGGGTTCGGCAAAGATATTGGCCGCATACATTTGAAAAGTACCTCCGCTAAGCCCAGTTTCCACATTATTATCTTCGCCAGTAAAAAACCGTTTTTTATGAAGAGATTTCTGACCACGTCGTGCTGCGTAGCCCTCCTCATTGGGATGGCCCTGGCTCAGGGAAAACGCGCTACCCTATCTCTGTCTCGTGCTACCTCTTCGGAGGCCCCACAGACTTTTACCCTCCCGCTGTCGGAGATAAGCCCTTTTTTGGCCTGGTCGGCGGTCTGGCGGGGGGAGCCTTCAGCCTTGCAGGTGCGTTTTTCGTCAGATGGGCGTCGCTGGGAAGCCCCTTGGATGCCCGTGCAGCCGGATGCGCATGCCGCTACCGACCCTGATGAGCGCAAGGTGAGCAACCTATCTTTTGAGCCTGCCCAGATGCGATACTTCCAGGTGCGCGCGCAGGCAGAAGCGCGCGATGTGGTTTTTCACTTCTTCAGTCCAGGTGCCTCAGTGGCTATTTCACCCACCGAAGAAACTGATTTACAGGCCTGCCCCTGCCCTAAGCCACCCTATCTCAAACGCCAGGACTGGTGCCCGGCCGGCAATTGCTTGCCACATCCTAACCCGGCGTACACCACGGTAACCCACCTGATTGTGCACCATTCGGCCACCGCCAATACCGCCAACGACTGGGCTGCGGTGGTGCGTGCTATCTGGGACTTCCACGTCAACACCAACGGCTGGGCCGACATTGGCTACAACTGGCTCATTGACCCCAACGGCACTCTCTACGAGGGCCGCGGCGACAACGTCATCGGCGCTCACTTCTGCGGCGCCAACAGCGCCACCATGGGCGTGTGCATGCTCGGCGACTATACCAACCACCCCCCCAGCACCACCGCCACCAAGCGCTTGCGCGACCTACTGGCCTGGAAACTGTGCGCCATCGGCGCCGGCCCACTCGACAGCGCCCTGCACCTGCCCTCCGGTCGAGTGCTGCCTCGCATTAGCGGCCACCGCGACGGCTGCAGCACGGCCTGCCCGGGCAACGTCTTCTACCCTACACTGCCCAACGTACGTTCGGCAGTAGCCAACTACATCGCTCAGGTGTGCAACTCTGCTCGTGACCACGAGCTGCCGGCCGACGCCTCGTTGTTGATTTATCCCAACCCAGCCCGGCAGATACTTTTTGTGGAGTGCGCAGAACCTTTGGGAGCGTGGCTTCGCCTATTTTATCCGGACGGGCGCCCGGCCCTCGCTTTGCAATGGCTCCCAACCGAAGGACGTTATGAAATCGCGTTAGAGCACTTGCCGGCGGGGGTTTACACTGTGCACTTGCTCAGCCCTACTGGGCAGGCCAGAGGAGCGGCGCTGATCAAATGGTGAGACGGATGAGGCGAAACTCAACGGCTCGCGAACAATTCCAGGTGATTGCGAACGACCCACGGACGCCGAGCCACAGCTCACTCGTTAATTTGATGAAAGCAATCAATTCATGCCAGTTAAACTCTGCCGTTATCAGTAGCGAACGCAGGGCACATTTGAAACATATCCCATCGGAAGACGGCTCTCGGGTGCTGCTGACATAGTGCACGCAAAAAAAAA